>Ga0078972_1000160_pt3 | contig 136516 bp, 130 predicted proteins | sample YelNatPaOPGAMG01_FD_67568 | JGI IMG/M metagenome (GOLD analysis project Ga0078972, IMG submission 67568) | Hot spring thermophilic microbial communities from Obsidian Pool, Yellowstone National Park, USA - OP-RAMG-01 (SPADES assembly) (version 2) | ecosystem: Environmental > Aquatic > Thermal...
ACCTTTTTCTGACCCTTTTTAATGGCATGTTTATTGCATCTAAAACTGTATATATGTATTTTATATTTATTTTTTAGAGGATTAATTAATCATGGAAAATTATGCGGTATTAAAAGAAGAACAAAACGAATTTCAATGCACGGTTTCAAACATACTTTATTTTAAAGGGATTGGACTGCATACCGGAAAAGAGTCATCCGTAATCGTCAAGCCGTCAAAAGCCGATTCCGGAATCACGTTCGTCAGAAAAGACTTGAATCCTAACGTAATTATAAAAGCTAAGGCGGATAACGTATGTTCAACTTTGCTCAGAACCAGCATAGGGCTTAAAAAGGAAGAGAACGGCAAAGATGCTTACGGCTGTATTTCAACAGTCGAGCACTTGATGTCGGCGCTCTGGGGCGCCGGAATAGACAACGCTTTAATAGAAGTTTACGGTTGCGAAATTCCGGCTATGGACGGCAGCGCAAAAGCTTTTTACGAGTCTTTTTATGAAAGCGGCATCAAAGAACTTAAAGCTAAACGAAAATATATCGAAATACTTAAGCCTGTCTGCATCGACGGCGAAAACGCCGGCAACGGTTCGTCTATAGCGGTATATCCGTCCGAAGATTTTGAAATATCATACAATATGGACTTTAACCATCCTTTAGTGCAGTCGGGTTCGTTTGATATGAAAATAGACGGATTCAATTTCTACGGCGAAATTTCTAAAGCAAGAACGTTTGGATTTCTGAAAGACGTCGAATATTTAAAAAAGAGCGGTCTTGCGTTGGGCGGCAGTTTAGACAATGCTTTGGTGCTTGACGAAACATCTGTTCTCAACAAAGAAGGCTTGAGATACAAAGACGAGTTCATAAGGCATAAAGTTCTGGACTTAATCGGCGATTTATATCTTTCAGGCTACAGAATCAAAGGAAGGGTGCTGGCAAAAAAAACCGGGCACGATATGAATTCAAAAATAGTCAAGAAAATCGGCGAGCATTTAGCCAATGCCCCTCTTGCGGCAGAAAAAAAGGAAGAAAACGGTTTTATTAATGTCGGAAAAGCCGCCGCAACCCTTTTTGCGTAGGCATTATCCGTATATTAGAATATTTGAATAGTTTAATATATAATAAATTTTTCTTAAAAAATTATTAATTTTTCTTGACAAGTTTATTGAATATATGATAACTTTTAATTTAAGTTTACGGTTTTAAGATTAAGCGGGATAGTTCAATAGGGGGACTATTAAGTTATTTAAGATTTCAAAAATTAGAAACCAAATCATTAATTAAGGGAGGTCAAGATGAAAAAAAGATTTATTTTGTCGGCAATGCTCGCAGTTTTAGCAGCCGGCTTTTTAACGTTAACAACGGCGGGTTCGTCCTTTGCCGCTTCGCAGGCAAACAAAGCAGGAGTGAGCTTTGCTCTTAGCGGGCAATATCTCGGTATCGGCGAATGGTCGCAGAATCAGGCTCAGGCGTTTAGCAACAATGTGGCTTTAGGAACGGCTGACCAGAACACGTTTCAGGCTTTTATCCAGAGATTAAGATTAAACACGTCCGTCAGCTACGATAAATTAGCTCACGGTATGCCGCTTGCCGCTCTTTTTGTCCAGATGGATTTGACGAACGCATACAACGGTATTACGGACGGTTACGGAACAAACGGCTATTATATGCTGGGCGGCAACCCTGCCCCGACAGGTTTTAACAACGATTTTAACACATTCGGCTTAAGACAGGCTTATATAAGGGTAATTACCCCCATAGGCGCAATTATGTTCGGTCGTATGCCCGTTAAGTTTGGTCTCGGCGTTGCGGTCAATACCAATGCGGACGGTCTCGGCGATTTTCTGCCATTAGGTAATATCGGAATATTTGCCGGAACGCTGTTTGGGTCGGAAGTAAGCGCTTATGACAATTCCAACAATTGCAATACCTATATACAGGGAACCAACTATGGTGCTTCTTCTAATTGTGCGCTTCCTGGAACTACCGAAGGATATTATCCTCCGGCAGTAGCAGGATATACGCATATCCAGATGGGAACGATACCGACTATCGAAGTTATGACGATGAAACCGGTTAATAATACATCTTACAGCGCTTGGCTTACGGAAGCCCATTTAAATCAGTTCGAAGCAGGTATAACGTCTGCCGGTACCGCATATAATGGGTCAACGTCATCCTATACTACGGAATCTTCCATAGGGTCAATTCAACCGACCGCCAATATAACTTTCGGCGGTGTAAGTGCAACTTATTCAAATGCCGGGACTAAACTTGCCGGTGAGTTTGATTATTTCAGAGGAGAACTTGTTGATTCAAATGAGGCGATAGGCTTAGATTATACAGTGCCTCAGTTTCTATTTGGCGTATTAAATACAAACGGTGCAACAGAACAGAATGTGGCAATCAATTCCTATGACCTTTATTTAACAGGTTCCCAATTACTTCAAACTTCAACTCCTATGTCTATAGGTTTTAAGTTTGGAAGCGGTGCACCTATAGCATCGGATCATTTTAACTTCACATATTATTCGACCGTTCAAAATACAAGAACTTTATTCGGCGATGTTATCGGTTCCTCATGGCAGCCGATTCAATTTAATGCGGCAGGACTTTCTTATATATACGGCGGCGCCGCTGGCGAAGAGGTCGGTCCTAACCTTGCAAATAAATGGGTGTTAATGGTTGATGCAAGGCAGTATTTGCCGTCCAATAATACTTTGAAAGAATCTATAATTCATGCGGCTTGGTTAAAAACTTCCATAAATAATACCCAAGTATTAGGCGGCACCAATATCGGAACCGAATTTGACCTTAACTTTACCCATCACTTTACCAAAACATTAGCTTTTCAGGCATGGGGTTCATATGTATGGACTGGGGCAGGCGTAGAATCTGAGAACAACACCTTTAATACTACATATAATGCTACTCAGTGGACAGGTTTTTCAGGTCAACAAACCAAGAACATAACCGCTCTTGGAACGGACATTTCCTGGAATTTCTAATCCGCCAATGTGCCGTCCGATGGTTGCCCGCACTCGGGTATCTTTTGGATATAAGCAATAACTTAACCCCGAAGCTAATAACTTCGGGGTTTTTATTTATATATTTTTCCCGCCGATAATTTGATATAATAAGATTAAAATAAATAAAACGTAAAAAATGGAATCCGAAAAAAAACTTTTGCTTCATATATGCTGTTCCCCCTGCTTAATGTATCCTTATCATGTTCTTTCTTCAGCTTCTTCCGATAACAGATTCGATAAAATTATAGGCTACTTCTATAATCCTAATATTCATCCGTACGGCGAATATCTCAGGCGCGAAGAATCATTAAGGAAATTCAGCGGTAAGGCAGGCTTAAAAGTGATCTACGAAAAAGATTACGATATGGAAGAATTTATCAGAAACGTTGTTTTCAGGGAACAGAACCGCTGTTATTACTGCGTAGGGAACAGGCTCGAAAAAACAGCCGCTCTCGCCAAATCTTCAAAATTTACCCATTTTTCTACGACGCTTTTATACAGCAGGCATCAGAACCACGATTATATTAAAGAAGCGGGATTGAATCTGCAAAAAAAATATGGGGTAAATTTTTATTACGAAGACTTCAGGCGGGGTTATAAAGAAGGCATAGAACTTTCCCGGGAATACGGTTTATACCGCCAGAATTACTGCGGCTGTATCTACAGCGAAAAAGAAAGATTTTTTCGCAAACAGGCATAAAAAGAGTTATAATATAAATATGAAAAAGCGGTGCTTTTGTAAACGCCAGCTTTCGTATGTATGTAAGGGCGAGGTAGTTCACTTTGTCAGAAGCGTTAAAAAAAACATCCGAAGAATTATTGATAAAAAAAGTCTTGGAATATTCCAAGATAAATAACCATAAAATTCAAGCTTTATGGTTCGGCGAAGAAAACCGCTCTTGCGGCGCTATCCTATCGGATATAAATACGGAAAGTTCAACATGTTCTTTAAAATTCAAAGATAACATTTTACATATGCCGCAAGTAGGCGATTTTTTAATTTTAAGGGTATTTTTTCTTTTTTCTCCGATTTCCGGAAAAATTAAATCTGTAAACGGCGATAAGTCTGTTGCTATCGAGGGATTAAATTTAATAACACTAAAAAACAATAAAAGGCGCTATCCCAGATTTATAATGAGTCAGCCCCTGGAAACGCAGATGATGGTAGGCAATCATGTTTACTCCATAGAAATAAACGATATCTCCAAAGACGGAATAGGCTTTATATTTTCTTCGGAAAGAAGCATGACCGGGTTAGCCGGAAAATCCGGATTTATTCAGTTAAATTATAATAACATGCTTTTTAGAATCAGCGGGGATATAGTATGGATAAACAGATTTTCACGAAATGAATACATAGGAGGAATGCTGCTTTATACAAATAATCAAGATAAAGATATAATTACCGATATAATATTTGATAACATATTTAAAATAGAAAACGAACTTTTTAAATTCATATCCTTTGCCGGTTGCGAAGAAACAAAATAAAAAAATAAAAAAGGAGATTTTGCTTTATGAAAATTAAGAAAAAATTTGCAATATTGACGGTTCTTTTAATCTCTATATTTATCGCTTCGTCTTCTCTCAGCGGATGCGCAACTTCGAGGGCAACGGCCGCAAGCGGGACCACGGGAGCGCTGTTCGGGGCGGGAACCGGTTTTGTAGTCGGAGCTCTGACGGGCGGACCCATCGGGGCGATAATAGGAACTGCCGCCGGTCTGTCAATCGGCTACGGAGTCGGTTATGTAACCGGAAAGTATGTGGTTACCCGTGAAGGCAGAATCAGAGGCTTATCCATGCTCAATATGCCTTATAAACTGGCAAGCAATGAATTTATATACGACCCGCACAGCAGTTTTAAAATTAATTTTAATAAAGTCAAAGGCGTTCTGATATCGAATCTGAAAATTTATACCGTTCCAAAATCGGTAATTGCAGGCGGAAAAATAAGTTTAAATATGGAATACAATGTTTTGGGTTCTACGGTTAGTATTAAGAATTCTGCCATTCAGGAAACAAGAATACTTGAAGGTTTAGACGGAAAGATTTTTTATACCCAAACATCTTCTACCAATATTGAAAAGGAAGGTTTCTATAAAACGTCACTCTCGGTTAAACTGCCAAAAAAGACGCCTAAAGTTTACATTTACGAAGCCATAGTGAAAGTGGACAATGCAATTACGGCATTAAGTTCCAGGCTGGTATTGGTAAAGCAATAAGCGTAAGGGGGATTATTTTTTTATCCTGTTTTCGGTGCCGTTTACGATTCTTTTTATATTCGGATAGTGTTTATAAATTATCAATGCCGCGATAAACATTGAAGCGGCGAATATATAAATATTTTTTAGGGTATAGAATACTAAAAAAGGCATAAAAAATGCGCTTACTATAGAGGCGAGGGAAACATATTTAGAAGAAAACAATATTGCAAGAAATATTAAAAAAGCAATCAAAACAGCCTCCGGCGAGACGGCTAAAAAAACCCCGAGTCCTGTAGCGACTCCCTTGCCTCCTTTAAATTTTATAAATACGGAGAAGCAGTGTCCCGCAACAGGCGCTATGATTATTAAAGACAGAAAGATTAAATCATTTGCGGACACAAACTGAAAAGCAGAGCCGTTCTGCCTGAACGGCTCTAATGCCGAAAATACCGGTAAAAAACCTTTGCCTGCGTCAATCAGCAGTGTTATTAACCCATATTTCTTTCCTATTACTCTTGAAACGTTGGTAGCTCCGAGGTTGCCGCTTCCTTCTTTAGTGAGGTCGGGAACGCCTTTTAATTTCGCAATTATTGCGGAGGTCGGAAAACTTCCTATTAAATAAGCTCCTAATATAAAAAATATTTCGTACATTTTAAGCTATTTTTGTTCCGCAATAAGGGCAAAATTTAAGTCCCGGCATTAAGGGGATTTCCATTCCGCATTTTTTATTAGGGCATATTTTATTAGTTTCCATCCCGTTTAATTTATTGGTAACGGAATTGCTTAACTTGTCTATGAACTTTTCGAATTTTTTATCGTCGCTTTTTTTAAAATCTTTCGTTATTTCATCAATTAAAACGGTGTCCATAGCGAGCCTTTTTTCTAAGCTTTTCTTGTTTATATAAAAATATACCTTAAATTTATTTATTTCTTTTCTGGTAATTATATCTTCGTCGATAAATTTTTTAAAGCTCTGGCTGATAATAGACGGCGCAAGTCCGGTTTCCTCTTTTACCTTTTTGGTAGTTATGGGTTTTTTTTCGTTGTTGATATAATATTTTATTATCATTGCATATACCATAAATTCTGACGGACCCATTAATTTTATCTGAAAGTTGGTTATAAGATATCTGCTTGTCCATAATGCAAGCGCAATATAATAAAATTTATTGTAGTTATCGGATTTAAGCAGGAAACTCTCAAGGTTTTTTTCCTGAGCTTCTGATATTATTTTATTGTTTTTCAATAGTTTAATGACGCCGCCGATGAGGTTATCGATAACGGGAGTGTCGGAATCCGTAAAATTGCAAAACTGTAATGCCGTTATGTTTATTTCGTTAAATTTTTTAAGTTCGGCGTAAGAAAGAATGTAGTTGGTTTTCCTTTTATCTTCGCTTAGCGTAGATTTTTTAATCAGTTTTTCGTCCTGAAGCTTTTTGAGAACCGTGGCAAGATGAGGCGTGGAAACATATAAACGGTTTAACTCTTTATAAGAAACCGTTATTCCGTTTTTCTCGTATTCTTTTTTTTCTTTTTCCGACGAGTGCGTATATTTGTATGCAAAGTATCCGAAAATGGTAAATTCGATGTCTGTAAGGTATGCGATATTTTTGTATCCGCTCGGTATATTTGTAATGGTATCTTTTATTAATTTTTCCCTGCTTAAGAAAAAAAGAGAGAAAAGAATATAAAGTTTTGCCTGTAAAGTTTTCATTTTTTTTACCCCTTTATTTGTTATTAGTATCATTAATATTATGAAAATAAAAAATAAATAAGACTGCTTTATATAATTTAGAACTTCATATATTTTTTATTATTATAATATTTTCTTTTATTAATGTAAAGAAAAATGTAAAGAAAAATTGAATTTTTTTTTAATATATAATAAAATGAATAAATGAACGGAAATAAAGGATGCGTAGCAGAACTTGATTATTTTATAGAAAAATTCGGCGTTTCGCTGAACAGCGAAGCAATAATAAAAGAAGATATTTTGCGGCAGGGAATAGCATTCGGCGAAGTTTCCGGCGAAAAAAATTTTTCCGGCAAGTCCTATTTTATTTTTTCATTCAACGTCGATAACGACGGCGACGTAATCAATAAAAAATATCCCGAAGAAATTGCTCTCGAAAACGGACCGTATAATCTGAAACGGACAGTGATTTCGGTAAGGATTAATAAGACTTCCCCTTATACCGTTAAATACGAGCCGGAATCCGGCGGATATAAACTTTATCTCGAGGACGTTTATATGGGGGATGTTTCTTTTTCTCCCGAAAAGTCTTATATGCTCAAAAAAACCGAATCCGGGAAATCGGTAAGGGATGTAGCTCCGACTATCGAATGGGGCTATCTTATATATCTTGCCGTATTCAGAATGTGCCAGTATTTTGAAAACAATACGGAATGCGCATTCTGCGATATGAATTCAAATTACATAAATCAAAAAAAAGCAAATAAAAATTATTCTGCGGTTAAATCGGTGGATGACATTATAAGCGCGCTGTCGGTAATAGAATCTTCAGAGGATTCTTCCGCAGGGGCATATACTTTAACCGGCGGCAGTATCATAGACGAGGTTAAATTTAAAGGCGAAACCGAAATAGATTTTTACGTCAGGTTTCTTGAGGCTATTGAAGAAAAATTCAAAGGAAGATGGCTAAGCAAAGTCGTGGTTCAGGCTCATACGCAAAAAAATTTAATGAGGCTTAAGTCCGCCGGAGCTTATATTTATCATACTAATTTCGAGGTGTGGGATAAAAATATTTTTGAAAAAATTTGTCCCGGCAAATCTAAATTTATTGGAAGAGACGAGTGGATTAAAAGAATCGTGGACGCAGTTGCGGTTTTCGGCGAATACAAGGTTATTCCGAATTTCGTCGGCGGCGTAGAGCTTTCAAAGCCTTACGGTTTCAAAAGCATAGACGAAGCTATAAATTCAACAGCTGAAGGGCTTGAATTTTTTATGTCGCAGGGGGTTATCCCAAGATATACTACATGGTGCCCCGAAAAAACAAGCAAGTTAGGAAAATTAGGCAATTCATCGGCTCCGTTAGAATATTACGTGAAGCTTCTTCTTAAATGGCATGAATTGCACTATAAATATAATCTTCCTATTCCGGAAGGCTACGGCGCATCAGGACCGGGTAAAGCAGAGTTTTCGGTCAGCGCATTTATGGACGCTTTTAAGGTTGCTCCATTGCAAAATTTATGATAATATATAAATATATGTATATGTATATGTATATTTATATCTATATACAAAACTAAATTAAATACTATATATAACATAACCGTAACTTAAATTAAAATTAAAGAGGGGTTTTTATGAATAAAGAAAACAATGAAAACGAAATGGACGGAAATAAAGATTATTATGAAGAAGGCGCCGATTCCTGCGGATGCGGCGGCGGGGATGAAGGAGGTTCCTGCGGATGCGGAAGCGGGGATGAAGACGAAGGATCTTCCTGCGGATGCGGCGGAGGCGAAGGGCACGGACACGGAAGCAAGAACCCGTTTGACGAACAGACGCCTATATCAGGAGTAAAAAACATCATAGCAGTCGCAAGCGGAAAAGGCGGGGTAGGAAAATCCACGTTCAGCGTAAATCTGGCTATTACGCTTGCAAATCAAGGGAAAAAGGTGGGTTTGTTAGACGCCGACCTTTACGGTCCAAGCGTTCCGACAATGATGGGTATAAATAAAAGACCCGACCTTACGTCTAACAATAAAATAGTTCCGCTTGAAAAATTCGGCATTAAACTTATGTCGTTGGGGTTTTTGATTCCCGAAGACGCGCCGGCTATATGGAGAGGACCGGTTGTAATGCAGGTTATAACGCAGTTTCTGAAAGACGTAGAATGGGGAGAAATAGATTTTCTGGTAGTCGATCTTCCTCCGGGAACGGGCGATATTCAGCTTACGCTGGTGCAGACGGTTCCGATAAATTTTGCCATAGTGGTTTCGACTCCGCAGGATATTTCGCTTATCGATGCAAAGAAAGCCCTTGCAATGTTCGATAAAGTAAACGTGCCGGTTTTCGGAATAGTCGAAAATATGAGTTATTTTATATGCCCCCATTGCAATAAGCGTTCCGATATATTTAAACACGGAGGAGCTAAAGCGGCAGCCGAAAAGTTAGGCGTGAATTTTCTCGGAGAAATACCCATAGTCGAAGATATTTGCGAACTGTCGGACAAAGGCGAGCCTATTATGACTAAAGACATACATCCCGAGGTAAAATCGGTATTTAATAAAATATCCGATTCTTTAGTTTTAAGGTCGGAACAAAGAGTATAAACAAAGAGCATAAATATTAATTAAATATAATGACAGATAAATATAAACATAAATTTCTAAATCTAAAGGAGGACTTACTAAATGGCTTCAGAAAAAGTTTTAGCGTTTACCGATTCAAATTTTGATACCGAGGTTTTAAAATCCGACAAGCCCGTGCTTGTGGATTTTTGGGCGGTATGGTGTGCTCCGTGCAGGGCGGTTGCTCCGGTGATAGATGAAATCGCATCGGATTACGACGGAAAAATTAAAGTAGGCAAGGTCAATGTTGACGAAAATCAGGTCATTCCGGGCAAATACGGAATAAGAGGAATACCTACGGTTATTCTCTTCAATAAGGGGCAGGTCGCCGACCAGATAGTAGGAGCGGCTCCGAAAGGTTCATTTAAACAGATGATTGATAAAGTTGTAAAATAAAGTTGTAAAATAAAGTAGAAATACCCCGTCATTTTGCCTTTCTAAAGAAAGGCAAAATGCCACCCCTTTTTTACAAAAGGGGAATTAAAAGCGAATACCTTGGCATCAGACATATTGCCGGCAAAATGCCACCCCTTTTGAAAAAAAGGAATTAAAAGCAAAGCCCTTCTTGAAATAATGGTCTTCGTCTTTAATTCCCCTTTTGTAAAAAAGGGGTGGCATTTTGCCGCAGGCGGACTGACGGGGTATTTATAATCAAGAAAAAAAGGTGTCAGATTTAAAATCTGACACCTTTTTTTGACACTTTTTTCTTTTTGACACCTTTTTTCATTTTACATCAAAAACTTATTATCACTTCCTTAATAGATTTGCTGGTTGATTTCGATACTGTAAAATTAATATTATCTATTGTAAATTTTTCGCCGGAAACGGGTATGCGCCCAAGTCTGTCCATTATTAATCCTGATACGGTTTCATAATCTGCTTCGGGATTATTTGTTATGCCTACGTTAACAAGTTCCGACAGTTCGTCTAAAGTCAATTTTGCGTTTATTAAATAAGTATTTTTACCTATTTTTTTATACATTGTTTCCTCTTCGTCGGTTTCGTCTCTGATTTCTCCGACTATTTCTTCGAGTATATCTTCAAATGTGATTATTCCCGATGCTCCGCCGTACTCATCCACCACCACTACCATCTGCTGGCGGCTTTTTTGCATTTTCAGCATTATGTTGGATATTTTTAACGTTTCAGGTATAAACAATACGGGTTTTGAGATTTCGCCCACTAATTTATCGGCGTTTTCCGCGCTGTATATATCGAAAGCAAATACTATTCCGGATATATTGTCTATCCTGTCTTTATAAACCGGTATTCTCGAGTAATTAGTTTCTGAGATAATCTGCCTTGCTTTGTTTACATCATCGTTTTCGTTCAGCGCTATTACGCTTATAAGAGGAATCATAATATCTTTGGATGTTTTTTTGCCGAATTCGAATATTCTTTTTATTATTTTTTTGTCATATTCTTTAAATTCTTCGATATTTCCGCTTATCGTCAGAACTTTAATGAGCTCGTCTTTAGTTAAAAAAACATTTTTGGACTTGCTTTTAAAAAGCAGGTTTAAAAATTTAGACAGAATTATAAAAATTATATTTACGGGAAAAAATATTACGGAAAAAAAAGTTATAAGCGGAATACTTTTAAGCATTAGCGAGTTTGCATAACGCCTGTACAGCATTTTGGGAATTATTTCGCCGAAAACCACCATAACGGGCGTAAGGATAATTGCCACTATAAAAGGAGTGTATGATTTTGCATATTCGTATATAATGGCGGTCGCAAAAATAGTAGCCGAAGTGTAAGCTATATTATTTCCTATAAGCGACGTAGAAAACGTGCTCTCCGGTTTTTTGGTCATTAGGAGCAAAAACTTGGCAAGCTTGCTGCCCTTAGATTCTTTATGCTTTATTTTAATTTTATCGTAACTTATAATGCCTATTTCCGAACCGGCAAAAAAACCTTCAAAAAAAATAGCGGCAATTATAACGGCTATATAAATATATATGTTATTGTACGTCATATTCGTCCTCTATCTCTCCGAAAATTTCTTCCAGCAGGTCTTCCATCGTTATAATGCCGGACATTTTCCCGTATTCGTTGACTACTACCGCAATATGAATTTTTTTCTTTTGCAGTTCCCTGAAAAGCTCCAGCGCATTTTTTGATCCGGGTATAAAATAAGGTTTTATAAGGAAAGAATTAAGGGTCCTTTTTTCTTCCCCCTTATTATAAACCTTAGATAAAATATTCTTTGCAAGGATTATTCCTATTATATTGTCTTTTTCCCTGAAATATACAGGAATTCTGGAGAAATGATAAGACTCGATGAGTCCTGCGGCGGAAGAAACGGGGGTATTAACGTCCAATTCAAATACATCTTCCTTTTTCGTCATAATATTGGCGGCTTTTAAATACGAAAGCTTTAAAAAATTTTTTATAAATTCGTATTCTTTTTCTTTGATTTCGCCTTCATTTTTGCCAATTTCAATAATAGTCCTTAATTCTTCGTTAGATATCGACTCCTCCTTTTTTAACTGGAGGCGTTTTCCGCTTAGACCCGTTTTTTCTATCAATGAACCTGCAAAATAGACCGGATGGAAAAAAATATAGGAAACCGCTAAAGACAGTTCAATCGGTTTCTTAAGCGCAATTATCTTAGGAATTATCTCTGCAAGGATTATAAGGATAAGAGAAATAGATATGATGGAATAAATTACGGGAATATGCTTAAAATACCGGTTTAGAATTATAGAGCCTATGCTTGCGGTTATTACGTTTGCAGCCATATTTCCTATTAAAATTATTACAAGGAATACGGACGAGTTCCTTATTAAAAAAATCACCTTGTTTTTTTTTCTCATATTCAGTTCGTCTATATCTGTCTGGGTAAGAGAAAATATCGAAGATTCAGAAATAGAAAAAACAGAGGAAATTATAAGGAATAAAATAAATAAAAAAAATGAAATGAGGCTGTACATATAGTTTATAGATGTTTAAAAGTAAAATCTTTAGGGGTGCAGGCAGAGCCGTTCTTTAAAAAATTTACGCATGCGGAATTATCGTTTATATATCCGATTTTTTTTATTTTGACTCCGTTTGATTTTGACAGTTTCAGCAATTCTTTTTCTTTATATTTTTTCGACGTCCATAAAAGCTCGTAATCTTCCCCGAATGAAACTGCTTTATCGATATAATCTTCGATATTTAAAATCCTGCATATATATTTCAATTCCCTATTTAACGGAATTTCGTCTAAATATATTTCACACCCGCACCCGTTGCCTATTATGTTAAAAATATCCTTAACGAGTCCGTCGCTTATATCCGTTAATGAACAGGCGAGTTTTTTTTCCGATAGTTTTCTGCCTAAATTTATCCGGGGCTCAGGAAGTTTATGTTTGTTTATAAAATTTTCTATGAGTTTTTTATCCTCCGGACTGAGATTCGGATAATTTTCAAATATATAAGCTTTATTGGAGTTAAGATAAAACGCCATCCAAGAATTTCCGAGTTCTCCGGAAACATATATCTGCTCGCCTTTTTTGGAATTAAACCTCTTGACAGTGTTATTATCTTTATAATCGCCTATTATAGTGACAGATATCGAAAATTCGGAGGATTTCGATATATTTCCGCCTATAAGGGATACCCTGTATTTTTTTGCCGTATCGATGATGCCCCGCAATGTTTGTTTAATATCGGATTCGTTTACATACTCCGGCAAAAAAAGCGACAAGAGGAACAATCTGGGAATTCCGCCCATAGCGGCAATATCGCTTAAATTTACGAGTAAAGATTTTTTTCCTATCTCATAGAAAGTGTACAGAGCAAAATTGAAATGGACGTTTTCGGTTATACTGTCGGAACTGACGAGCATGCGGTTTTTGTCTTTAATGATAGCGCAATCGTCGCCGATTGATTTAATAATTAAAGACTTATTAAAACCTTGAGTTTCCGAACTTAATCGATCTATCTCTTTTATCAGCTCCGTTTCACTTAACTTTTCTTTTTTTTCTTTTTTTAGCACCCTTATTTTTATCAACAGGCTTAATTTTATCAGGGTCGGAATTTACATCCGGAACCCCGGCGGATATACCTATAATTGCGTGTTTTATAACTTCGTCCATATGCCGGACAGGAATAAATTTCAAATTTTTCTTAACTAACGGCGAAATATCTTCAAGGTCTTTTTTGTTCCTTTCAGGTATAAGAACGGTTTTTATTCCTGCCCTTAAAGCGGCTAAGGATTTTTCTTTTAAACCGCCTATAGGCAAAACGTTGCCTCTAAGGGTTATTTCGCCGGTCATAGCGATGTCTTTCCTGACCGGTTTTTTTAATACTGCCGAAATCAAAGATGTCGCCATAGTTATTCCCGCAGAAGGTCCGTCTTTAGGTATGGCTCCTTCCGGTATATGAATATGAATATCGTTTTTTTCAAATGTATCCGGTTTGATTCCAAGTTCGTCTGCCTTGGAGCGGGCATAGCTGACGGCGGCATGAGCCGATTCTTTCATAACGTCGCCGAGCTGACCGGTAAGCGATACTGCCCCCTTGCCTTTAACGAGAATGGTTTCTATATAAAGAACTTCTCCGCCTACGGGTGTCCAAGCAAGACCCGTGGCTACCCCGATTTCATCTTTCTGCCTTTCTTCCTCGGGAAGTATTTTTATAGTTCCGAGATATTTATGTATGTTTTTATCGGTTATAATATATTTCTTAATTTTATTTTCGGCTATATTTCTGGCTACTTTTCTGCATACCGTTCCTATTTCCCTTTCTAAATTTCTCAAACCAGCTTCGCGTGTATAACCGGCAATAATAGTTTTTACTGCGCTCGGCTTAAATTCGATGTAATCTTTTTTTAATCCGTTTTCCTTAATTTGTCTGGGTATAAGATATTTTTCGGTTATTTTTTCTTTTTCTTCCAAAGTGTATCCCGACAGATTTATAATTTCCATCCTGTCTCTTAAAGGAGAAGGTATAGTATCCGCGACGTTGGCTGTTGCAACGAACATAACATTGGATAAATCGAAAGGAACATTAAGATAATGGTCGGAAAAGGAAGAATTCTGCTCCGGATCCAAGACTTCTAAAAGAGCGGAAGAAGGATCGCCCCTGAAATCGGTTCCTACCTTATCTATTTCGTCTATCATAAAAACGGGATTATTAGTCCCCGCCTGTTTTATTCCCTGAATGATTCTTCCGGGAAGAGCTCCTACATATGTTCGCCTATGCCCCCTTATTTCGGCTTCGTCGTGCACGCCGCCGAGAGAAACCCTGATGAATTTTCTATTCATAGCCTTTGCGATAGATTTGCCCAGAGAAGTTTTTCCTACTCCGGGGGGACCTATAAAGCACAGTATGGGACCTTTCATTTTTTTGTTTAGTTTTCTGACGCTTAAATATTCGAGGATTCTATCCTTGATTTTTTCAAGGTCGTAGTGGTCATCGTCCAAAATTTTCTTTGCTGTTTCAATGTCGAGATTGTCTTTGGTCTTTTTCGACCACGGTATATCCGATAACCATTCTAAATAAGTTCTTATAGTCGACGCTTCAGCTGCATCCTGATGCATAGATTCTAATCTTGATAATTGTTTTTCGGCTTCTTTCAGCACTTCCGGAGGCATTTTTGCCGCCGTAATTTTTTCCCTAAGTTCGGCAATTTCCTGAGACTTTTCATCAGTTTCGCCGAGTTCCTGCTTAATCTGCCTTAACTGCTCTCTTAGAAAATAATCTCTTTGGGTTTTAGTCATTTCTTCTTTTGCCTGAGATTGAATCTTTGCCTGCATAGAAAGGATTTCAATTTCTCTGGCAAGTATGTCGTTAACTCTTTTAAGCCTTTCTACCTGGTCGGTTTCTTCTAATATTTTCTGAGATTCGTCTATTTTTAAACCTAAGTTGGACGCTACTATGTCCGCGAGCCTTCCCGGGTTGGTTATATTTTCGAGTATAATCAGTATATCCTGAGACGGAAGCCTGCCGAGAGATACGTATTTTTCGAGCTGTTCTTTTACGTTTCTCATGAGAGCGTCAACAGCCGGCGTAATTTCCGCAACATTTTCGTCTTTGATTTTGGATACTTTTACAAGATAGAAAGGTTTTATTTGAACGAATGTTTCTATTTTTGCTTTTAATAAACCCTGAACTAATATTTTAACTCTTCCGTCCGGAAGTTTCAGCATTTTCATAATCATCGCAACGACACCGATGTCGTAAATATCGTTCTGCGAGGGTTCTTCGACTATTATGTCCTTTTGAGCCGATAAAAGGATAAGTCTGTCTTTAGACAGAGCTTCATCAACCGCTTTAATTGAAGCTTCTCTTCCTACGAAAAGCGGTATTATCATAAAAGGAAAAAGAACAAGATCTCTTATAGGCAGAAGCGGTATTACTTCCGGCAGTTGAATTTCTTCCGGTAAATCCTGCTGTTCCATGTTCTCTCCTTTTCCTATAACAATTTCTTTAATGTTGTTGCCGTTCATATTTGCATCGGTTTTATTCATATTCAATTCCCCTGTTATGCCGTAGCGTATATATATAAATATTATATATAGATATTATATACTATATATAGAATTATAGCTATCCCTTATACGGATATAGAAACTATTTTAAGAAATTCTAATATCCCGTCATTGCGAGCAGTCATCGGGAGCCATGTTGTCATTGCGAGGAGCGTTAGCGACGAAGCAATCCCGCTTTATTTTATAAAGATGCGCTTGCAATGACATTATTAGACATACTCCCCATGCCTAAAGTTAGCGGTAAAACTAAAATATATAATCACGAAATAGGTATAGAGGTTTCCGAATCTATAAAAACGTCTCCTATTTCAAAATTTATGCTTAAAACTCCGTCCGATAAAACTGCCCTTATATTTTGTCTGGAAGGAGTTGCCGGCAGAAGGACGAACCTTTCGAACCTGCCGAATCTTCTTTCTATGCAGAAAAAATTAACTTTGGATTTTATCTTCGGTTCCGATTTCCACCTTATAACCAAGATATTATTATGGACGGCTATCAGTATATTATCTTTAGAAATTCCCGGCAGTTCGATTTCGATAGTCAATCTGCTTTTATTCGTGTAAATGTCGATGGGAGCAGAGTTTGTTTTAAAAGCGTAGGGCATGTCCTCTATAGGGAAAAACCCGAAATGAAAATGAAAAATCCTTTCCACTTCATTTTTAAATTTAATCATTTTTCTGCTAAAGTTTTCGTTATCGTCAAAAAATTTCATAATTTAGTTTTTACACCATTCCGATTTTCCGATAAATTCGATTAATCCGCTTTTTATTTCATCGTTTTTTAGCCCGAAGATTATCTGAGCTTTAAGCAGGTCTAATTTATTACCTCCGTCATATCTGTTTCCTTCGAATTCTAAAGCATAAACGGGTTGAATCTGCAGAAGCGACTTTATCGCATCGGTGAGCTGAATTTCTCCTCCTTTTCCAGGCTTTGTATCTTTAAGAAAGCCGAATATATCCGGCATTAATATATATCTTCCTATTATGGCAAGATTAGAAGGGGCGTCTTTGAGGTCGGGTTTTTCAACGAGGTCTTCGACGGTATAAAGTCCTTTTTCGATTTCTTTACCTCTTATTATTCCGTATTTTGAAACATCTTCGTCCTTTACCCTCTGAACGGCTAAAACGGAATATCTGAAATTTTTATATATATCAACCATCTGTTTCATAACGGGTGTGTCCGAATCTATAATATCATCGCTTAAAACTACGGCAAAAGGCTCTTCGCCTACCATATTCTGCGCGCACAAGATTGCATGTCCTAAACCTAAAGCTTCTTTTTGTCTTGTATATGTAAGGCTTATGCGGCTTGCTATTTCGTCAACCGATTTAAGCAAGTGGTGCTTGCCTTTTTCTTTTAGTAAAATTTCGTGCTCTATAGACCTGTCGAAATAATCTTCGATAGCCGTTTTGCCTCTGCCCGTAATAATAATTATATCGGTAATGTCGGCGCCTATGCATTCTTCAACCCCATATTGTATGAGCGGCTTATCCACCAATACAAGCATTTCTTTAGGGATTGATTTTGTAATAGGCAGGAGCCTTGTTCCGAGACCGGCGGCCGGAAAAACCGCCTTGTTGACCTTCATGAAATAAACAGCCTCCGTATATTTTTTATGATTTTATGAGATGAGCAATGAAATTAATATATCATAAAAAAAAAAAATATCAATATTATTTTGGCTCTTGTGTCTGACATTATTTAGTAATTCAGGTAATTTAGTGAACTACCTCGCCCTTACGGGCAAGGCTTCCTGTCTCTTCGATAGGTCGCTTTTTAGCGTGCTTGCCGCATCCGGCATAGCAGGGTCATCCACGATAGCTATCTCCGCAGGCGTTATCCTTTCGGACGGTTCAGGCGATACCCGCCTTACCTCTAAAGCTTTCATAAACATGTTGACCGATGCGTTTTCATCTCTGTCATGGAGCGTATTGCATTGCGGACAATACCAGAAACGATCTGACAGCTTTAAGTCTTTATTGATATAACCGCAACCGGAACAGGTTTTAGATGAAGGATAAGTCCTGCTTACCTTTTGGAATATTCTACCGTAGTAGTCCGCTTTGTATTCTAACATATCCACAAACCTGCTCCATGCAACGTTTTGGATAGCCTTAGCCAAGTTCCTGTTCTTCAACATGCCGGCTATATTTAAGTCTTCGACCATTATTACTTGGTTATCGTTAATAACGGATAAAGACCTTTTATGAGCGAAATCTATTAACTGATTAGTCTGATGTTCGTAAACACGCGCCAGTTTCTTAGATTGTTTAATATAATTATTAGAACGTTTTGTTTTATCTCCTTTATATCTTGGATGCTGTTTTTTCGATAATTGACGCTGCACCTTAATTAGCCGTTTTTGTGATAAAAGATAATACTTAGGATTGTCAATCTTGTCGGTTTTTTTATCTGCATCATTTATTCCTGTCGTTACGGCAGCAAACGTCTTAATGCCTAAATCCAATCCTGCTACTTTATCGGTATGAGACTTCGGAACAAATACTTTTTCAACCGACATATTGACATAGAACTTGCCCGTTGCCGTTAGAGAAATAGAGACTTTTTTAACGGTCTCCTGCGGTTTTCTTTTGCGATACTTAATAACAAAAGGACTCTTCAGTTTGGGAATATAGAGCTTGTTGCCGTCTAATTTAAAATGCTGAGGAATGGATACGGCGTTGAGTTTCTTTTTAGACTTAAATTTAGGATATTTGCTCTCATGTTTGAAGAATCGTTTAAAAGCATTATCAAGATTTACCAACGCTCCTTGCAGAGACTGAGAGTTCATATCATCAAGAAACGGAAAACCTTTTTTCATAAGTTTTAATGCATTCTGCATATCTCCGTAATCGTAACGGATTTTGTGAACTTCATAAAGAAAGTTGTTCCGTTCTAATAAGAAGTTATAGACAAATCTTATACATCCTATTTGACGGATAAGGAATGAGAGCTGTTCTGCGTTGGGACAAACGCGGAATCTGTATGTGTATTCCTTAACGGATGCATCTTTTATTTTTTCTGTTTTCGGTTTTTTCTTGAGCATGTTCTTATTTTATCATAATTTTGTTGCTATTTTTACATTACATTACATGTTATTTCCGCCTCTCATCCCCGCCCTTACAGACGAGGACTTCTCGGCGGGTAAGTTAAATATAAAATTCTAAGTCGGGATTATGGTTTGATAATAATCCGACTTTATGTTAAAATTAAACAACACGGGTTAAATAAAAATAACAATAACGTAAAAACAACGATATAACAATTCAAATTAAAAATGAAAAGAAGAAACATACAAATATTTAAGGCATTGATTTTTGTCGCGGTTATTGTTTTTATCGCTATATTAATAATAAAAACTCCTGAACTTTTGAAAACAAAGGATTACGCGGTCAAAAAATCCGGAAGTAAGATTTTAGCGCCTCTTTTTTCCGTTTCGAGCATTAATTATAAAGATAAAATATTATCTTTGAAAAATTACAGAGGGAAAATAGTTTTAGTTAATTTCTGGGCTACATGGTGTCCGCCCTGCAGAGACGAAATACCCAGACTCGAAAAATTTTATAAATCGCATAAAAAAGACGGTTTTGTAATTATAGGTCTTTCCGTCAACAATCAGGGGAAAAAATATGTTCTGCATTTTATAAAAACTTTTAAGGGCGGAATAATAACTTATCCTGTCGGGATGGCCGATTATTCCATAGAAAAAGCATACGGAAATATTTATGAAATCCCCCAATCCTTTTTAATAGACAGAAAGGGTTTTGTAGTAAAACATATAACCGGTGAATTGCCCAGAGGCTATTTAACATACGAATTTAACAAATTGAATATGTTGAATAAGCCGAACGGAAAAAATAAAAAAATAAAACATTGATTAAATTGATTAATTGACACAGTTATATAAGTATATAAGGGGTTATATAAAGCATTATTTTTTTTAACGGAGAGATGGCCGAGTCCGGTTGAAGGCGATTGACTCGAAATCAACGGAGTTCAGCGAAGCTCATTGTAGGCGTAAGCTTACCGGGGGTTCGGACGAAGTCCAGCGAAGCTCATCCCTCTCTCTCCGCCGTCAATATTGACTTAGTTTTATTTAGTTATATAAGGGGTTATATAAAGCATTATTTTTTTTAACGGAGAGATGGCCGAGTCCGGTTGAAGGCGATTGACTCGAAATCAATTGTAGGCGTAAGCTTACCGGGGGTTCGAATCCCTCTCTCTCCGCCAGTTATTTGAATTATTTTATTAGAAATACCCCGTCATTTTGCCTTTCAGGCAAAATGCCACCCCTTTTAAAAAAGGGGAATTAAAAACAAAAACCCCGTCCTGTCATTGCGAGGAGCGTTAGCGACGAAGCAATCTCGCTTTCGCAAAAAGGGGAATTAAAGACAAAGACATTGCTGTTTCATATATTGACACGAAATTATGAATGCTCCGCATAAATATGAAATTTAACTACGACGTAGATTATATTACTAAAATCACAGGACTAAGCAAAGAGTTTATTCCGGAACTGCTTAAATATTTCGACAGTCTTCCTTTGCAGGCTAAAATAGAAGCGTTTTATATAAGCAAGATAATAGAGGAAGACGACGAATTTGCATTTCATCAGCATTATTTTAATAAAGACAAATCCGCGGAATACGAATTCTCTCTTTTCATTCTCGGAATAGAAAGGATATACTCCGTAGAACATAGAAAAGAAGAAGCTGAAACTCAAGGTAAAAAACTTTCTTCTTATAAACTCAATCTTATCTCAAAAATTAAAGAACTCAGGAAACAGGATGCTTAATATCCATACCGAATCAACCGTAAGATATAAAAAAAAGAGTAACAGCATTAACGGAATATATATTTCCGCCGCTAAAAGAAATTCAGGCAAAACAACTATTTCGATTGCCCTGTCACGTTTGTTCAGGAACAGAGGACTGTCGGTCCAGCCGTTTAAAAAAGGCCCCGATTTTATAGACCCTATGTGGCTCAATATTGCATCGGGCAAAAGGACTTATAATCTTGATTTTTATTTTATGTCTAAAAATAAAATAAAAAACCACTTTTTAACCCATTCCTTGAGTTCCGATATCAGCATCGTCGAGGGAAATCACGGTTTACACGATTCCTTCGATATATACGGAAAATCTTCCAACGCCGAGATGGCAAAGCTTTTAGGGCTTCCGGTTATTCTTTTAATCGATGTGGGGGAATTAAACAGAGGCGTCGTTCCTCTGATTTTAGGATTTAAAGAATTTGATAAAAATGTGAATATAAAAGGAATAATTCTAAACAAGGTTCACAGCAAAAGGCATGAAAAAAATTTGCTTAGGGCTGTTAAGTATTATACCGATTTAAAAGTCGTAGGCAATATTCCCAATAATACCGAGTTTTCTGTAAAACAGAGGCATCTCGGTCTTTTATCAACCCTCTCCGCGGAAGAAATCGAAAAACTTGTCGAGGAAATGTCTTCTAAGGTTTCGGAATATTTAGATTTGGACGGTATCGTAAAAATTTCTAAAACAGCTGAATCATACGCCGGTACCGGTTTAAAGGATATCTCCTATTTATCAATAAAATCAGGCTCAAAAAGACCGGTCCGCAATACACTTAAAATTGGTCTTGCCTTCGACAACGCGTTTAATTTTTATTATAACGAAAATTTTGAAGCCCTTGAAAATTTAGGGTGCGAAATAGTTAAATTTTCTCCTATCGCGGATACTCATCTGCCTGAAGTTGATGCATTATATATAGGCGGCGGCTTTCCCGAAATATTTTCGGGAGACCTTCAGGCAAATACGGCTATCAGAAAAGAAATAAAGCAAAAAATAGAAAGAGGTCTTCCGGTCTATGCAGAATGCGGCGGGCTTATGTATCTTTGCAAAAGCATCTCTTATGAAGACAATTATAATGAGATGGTAGGCGTTATAGACGCCGACGTTAAACTTACGAAAAAACCCAAAGGGCATGGATACACTAAACTAACCCCATATTCTTACGGGAAAGGCGGCGGAAGCCTATGGTTCAATAAAATTAAATTAATAAAAGGGCACGAATTTCATCATTCTTATTTAGAAATGCCTCCCGACAGATATAAATTTGTATTTAAGATGAAGAAAGGTTACGGAGTTGACGGCATTTCAGACGGCATAGCATATAAGAATCTCTTGGCAGGTTACACGCATATCTATTCTCCTTCGTCTCCCGGCTGGTTCAAAAACTGGATTGCGTCTATAAGGCAGATAAAAGCAAAAGCAGTTATATAATAGGTTTGGATATAATAGGTTAAGTAAGATTTTTTCTTGTTGATTTTTTTTATTGACAAACATAGCTAAAAAGGTATATAAATAAAAATTACAACTATGTTTTAATTTTTAACTGTTCTAATTAAATTATTTTAAATCTATATTTATATAAGGAGGCATTACTATGGGTAAAAAGCACCAGACTCCGCTTCTTGACGAACTTAAAAAAGGGAAGTGGATAAGTTTTGTCAAGGAAATAGAAAGAGCGGCGGAAAAGAGCGAAAGAACCGAGGATCTTTTGGGGCAGGTTGAAGAATCTTACCGCGATAAAGTAAACCACTGGAAACACGGCGGTATGGCGGGCGTTAAAGGATACGGCGCCGGAATGGTAGGAAGGTTCAGCGAATTCCCCGAAAAATATCCGGGAATTAAAGAATGCCATTCTATGAGAATAATACCTTCGGCAGGATTCTTTTATAATACAGACTTTCTTAGGAAATTAGCCGATATTTCCGAAAAACATGCAGGCGGTTTATTAAATTTTCACGGAGCTACCGGCAATATCCAAATTTTGGGAATGTCGCAGGCAGAAGCCGAAGATGTTTTTCAGGCAGTAGCAGAACTTGGATTTGACCTCGGCGGAAGCGGCTCCGATTTAAGAACGCCTTCATGCTGTGCCGGACAGGCAAGATGCGAATTTGCAACTTACGATACCATGAAAATATGCCACGATTTAACCGAAGAGTATCAGGATGAGCTTCACAGACCCGCGTTTAATTATAAATTTAAACTGAAATTTTCAGGTTGCGCAAACGACTGCGTCGCTTCAGCCGCAAGGTCTGACCTTGCCTTTATCGGAACGTGGAAAGACAAAATAAAAATCAATCAGGGCGAAGTAAAAAATTATGTTAAAAAATTTGACGTTCAGAAATACGTTCTCGATAAATGTCCCACGAAATGTATGTGGTTTGAAGGGGAGAACCTTGTTATCGACGACGAAAACTGCGTAAAATGTATGCACTGTATTAATGAAATGCCTAAAGCTCTTAGAGCGGGCGACGAAAAAGGCGCCTCTATTTTAATAGGAGCAAAAGCGCCTTTGGTTACAGGTCCGAGAATGGGAATGATGCTTGTTCCTTTTTACGATATAAACGAGGACGCAAAGAACGATTATGAATGGCTGAAAAGCTTGATTTCCAATATGTGGGAATTCTGGGATGAATACGGTGTCAGCAGGGAAAGAATAGGAGAACTTATCGGAAGGGTAGGTTTAAATACTTTCTTGGAAGGCATAGGATTAGAGCCGATTCCTGAAATGGTAGAGCATCCGAGAAGCAACCCGTTTATTAAATTTACGGAAGACGAAGATTAGCCGTTGCTGTAAAATTAATTAAAATTAAAAGATGAAGTATATAAATAAATTTGGAGGTTAATATGGCAGAAGAAGTTAAAAAGAAAAGGCTTACCGACATCGGACCCCATGATTATAACGAATATTTGTCGCCTATGATAAAAAAGAATTACGGCAAATGGGCATATCATGAGATTTTGGATCCGGGAACTATGGTGCATGTCGCAGAAAGCGGCGATAAGCTATATACGGTAAGAATGGGTTCTCCAAGATTGGTCAGCGGCAGTTTCGTAAGGGATATATGCGATATAGCCGATAAATATTGCGGAGGACACCTAAGGTTTACTACAAGAAACAATGTAGAATTTTTAATAGAAGACGAAAAAAACGTAGAACCGCTTAAAAAAGACCTTGAAAAAATGGGTTATAACGTAGGCGGCATCGGGAACATCGTTGCAAATATAGTCCATACTCAGGGTTGGATACATTGTCATACCTCTGCAAGCGATGCTTCCGGAGTCGTAAAATCCGTTATGGACGAATTGTACGAATATTTTGTCGAAGACAAACTTCCTTCGAAAACAAGGATTGCTTTTGCCTGTTGTTTAAATATGTGCGGTTCGGTTTCGTCTTCGGATATCGCAATCGTTGGAACCCACAGAAAACCGCCGAGAATAGATGCAGAAAGACTTAGAAACCTGTGCGAAATACCCAGCACGATTGCAGCTTGCCCGACTAACTCCATCAGACCGGATACGGTTGACGGCAAACCCGGCGTAAAAGTCAACGAAGAAACTTGCGTGTTCTGCGGAAGCTGTTACACCGTTTGTCCCGCAATGCCCATTGCTAATGCCGAAAATGACGGTTTGTCGATATGGGTCGGCGGTAAAGTTTCAAATGCAAGGACGAAGCCTACATTCTCAAAATTAGCTATACCGTTTATTCCGAACGACCCGCCGAGATGGCCGGGAGTAGTCGAAGCGGTTAAAACCATTCTTAACGCATATAAGGACGGAGCTGAACCAGGTGAAAGGGTGGGTGAATGGATAGAAAGGATAGGTTGGCCGAGATTCTTTAAGATTACGGGATTCCCGTTCACAAAATATCATATCGACGACTTCAGGCTTGCCGAAACCACTATGAATTATTCTTCTCATACGCGATTATAATTTTTAGGATTTTATTAACAAAATTTAAATTGAGGACTATCATATTATGACCGATGAAACAAAGAAAAAAGTAGAAGATAAAATAATCGGGCTCGTAAAAGAGTACGCCGGCAAAAAGAGATTTAAACCTATCGATATCGTCAAAGAGATGGAAAAAGAGTTTGCAAGCGAAGGGTTAACAAAGGACGATATAAAAGCGGCGCTAAAAGATATTATGGACGAGGAAAAGCTTGTCTATGGTTATGCCGGAGGGAGTTTTCTGACGCTGCCCGAAAACAAGTAATAAATTGTTAAAAAAAATCTATTAATTTTATAATATTATTATATATTTTGCGATATATAAGATAAGAAAGGAAAACTTATGCTTGAATTAAAAAAAGTAAAGAAGCCAGCGAAAATTGCGGTCAGTACGGGCGGAGGGATGTCTCAATCCCCTTACCGACCTAAGTACGTCGAAAAAAAGCCGCCGTGTATGGATACATGCCCCAACGGAACTAAAGTCAGGGATTATATTCAGTTTATAGCGCAGAGCGAATCTTACGACAGACCTATCGACGAATCTCTCAAAACAGCGTTTTATATGCTTACGGAGTCTAATCCTCTGCCTTCTACTACGGGAAGGGTGTGTCCGCATCCATGCGAAGATGCTTGCAACAGAAGCGAAAAAGATAAACCGGTCGCAATAAACGCTATAGAAATGTTTGTAGGAGATTACGGAATAAAAAATAATCTTCAGTTTAAGAAACTGACGGAAACTCCGAGGAAAGAAAAAATAGCCGTTATAGGAAGCGGACCGGCAGGGCTTTCCGCCGCATACCACCTTGCAATCAGGGGATATAATGTTACCATTTTTGAAAAATATCCGGAAACAGGTGGATATTTAAGATACGGCATTCCGCGTTTCAGACTGCCTTTGGATATTATCGACGCAGAGGTAGGACGTATTAAAAATCTCGGGGTAGAAATTAAAACCGGGGTTAATATCGGCACAGATATTACATTGGATAAGCTTAAATCAGAATTCGACGCTGTTTTTGTGGCAATAGGAACGCATCAGCCTATAAAAATGAATATAAAAGGAGCAGATTCGCCTAATGTTTATGCCGGCGTAGAATTTCTTCAGAAAGCCGTTTCCGGAGAAATAAAAGACCCCGGAAAAGAAGTTGTGGTTATAGGAAGCGACAGCGCTATGGATGGCGGAATGGTGGCAAAAAGGCTCGGCGCTAATGTTACGTTTATTTATAACAAAGGCACGTTGAACGATGTTTCGGAAATAGAAGAAAAAGGCTCGGTCGAAGTCAAAGAAGGATATGCCGAGGGAATTAAATTCGAGTTTTTATTCGCCTTAGATGAAATTATTACGGAAAATGGCAAAGCAACGGCTGTTAAACTTAAGAAAATGAAGCTTTCCGAAAAAGATGCTTCCGGCAGGGTTCACCCAATAATTATAGAAGGCGGACAGGAACTTACGCTAAAATTAGATACCCTTATCTATTCTTTCGGACAGAAACCCGACTATAAAGGTTTGGAGAATCTTACTAAAAATCCGAATAACGAATTTTTAAAGGTTGACGATAATTATCTTGTTGCCGGCGAAGATAAAGTTTTCGCAGGCGGCGATATATTAAGATTCGGATTGGTTACCGACGCTATCGGTATGGGAAGGTATGCGGCTTACGCAATACATAAAAAATTTACCGGAGAGCAGGTTATTAATGATGAAAGAAGAGTTATAAAATACGGCGATGCGGTTAACAGAGAGGGTAAAAATATGTATATAGCATATTTTCAAACCTCGGAAAGACAGAAAAGAACGTCGCGCGACCCTCAGACAAGAGTTAAGGATTTTGACGCGATATTAAACGATCTCAGTCTTGATGAACTCATACTGGAATCTAAGAGGTGCATGAGCTGCGGCATGTGTTTCGACTGCGGCAGCTGTTTTGAATACTGTTCTCAAAGCGCCGTAAAAAAACTGCCAAAAGGACAGCACTTTGAATTTCATTTGGAAACATGCAACGGATGCAAAAAATGCGCCGAAAGCTGTCCGTGCGGATATATAGACATGGTTTAAATTTAAACTAACAAATACTTAATAATTAATTAAAATTTAGAGGAGGATTTACTTATGGCCGAACTGGACTATAACGGAAAAAAGATTCAAACGGACGATGAAGGCTACCTTCAAAATTTAAGCGATTGGGATAAAGGTCTTGCCGAAGCTTTGGCAAAAACTGAAAACGTGGTTTTGACTGAAAAACACTGGAAGCTTATCGAATGGATAAGAAATTATTTCCAGCAGTATCAGGTTGCCCCCGCCATTAAATCGCTTACAAAAGAAGTTATGACGCTTGAGAATTTACCTGACAAAAAGGAAGCAAACAAATTTATCTATGAATTATTTCCCGAAGGTCCTGCCAAGCAATTGGCAAAAATAGCCGGACTTCCAAAGCCTACGGGATGCGTTTAATTTAAAGAGTTAAACAATGCGTTAAGCACATAAATAAAGGGAGAAGAAATTTTATTCTTCTCCCTGAAAATAACATAATTTATTTATTCAGGGGGGAGTAAATATGGAGCCTCTTAATTTAACAACTGCTATATATTTATTATTTACATACTCGGTAGGGCTGATATTTGTCATAGGGGTGGTTTTAAGAATATATCAATATTCCGTGACCCCGCAACCCATTAAAATTATGCTTACTCCCGCTCCGTTAACAAAGAGCGGAGCATTTGCCAGAGTTTTGGGAGAAGTTTTTTTCTTCAAAAGCCTTTTTAAATCGAATAAAGCTACCTGGGTATTCGGATACCTTTTCCACATTTCGTTTTTCCTGTTAATATTCATGCACTTTTTAAGACATTTTATTTATTCCAATCCTTTACCGTGGTGGTATAACATTTTTGTCGGCATAGGAATAGTCTGCGGAATAGTTATGGTGCTGTCCCTTTTTCTTCTTTTGATGAGAAGAGTAGTCATAGAAAGAGTCAAATTTATATCGCTGTTTCAGGATTACTTAATACTTGTGCTTTTAATGCTTATAGGCTTGGCAGGACTGTCATTGAATTATGTTTTGACGCCGTCTGCCCTAACAGTCGTGGATAATCAGCTTGACCCATATATGAACGGGCTTTTAACGTTTCAGTTTACAAATATACCGTCAAATCCGCTTTTTTTAATACATTACACGCTGGTTATGCTGCTTATACTGTATATTCCGTTTAGCAAGGTAATGCATTTCGTCGGCATATTCTTTTCGCCGACCAGAAATATGGCGGATAATCCGATAGAAGAAAGATATTACAGACCCAATGCTAAAGATTTATCCATTTAGAATATTAATAAATATTATTAAATAAAATATATATAACATAATATAAACCTGCAATTTTGATTCTATAAAGAATTAAACGGAGGTATAAACGGTATGGCTAAGCCAAAAGATAAATATAGAGTTCCGGTTCTGGACGGTAAAATTTCAATTCCTAAAATAGTTCCGGGAGCTTCCTCGTATGAGCACATGATAGAAGCCCAGAAAGAAGATATGGAAGCGCTGGGGTTTCCGTCCAAACTTCAGGACGGATGGAAAAATAAAGCGTTGGGGGTTTTCAAAGAAATACTCGACCATAATAAGGCTGTCAGAGATTATATGGATATATGCGTCAGATGCGGAGCATGCACGGATAAATGCCAGTTTTTCCTTGGGACGGCAGACCCTAACAATATGCCGGTTCAAAGGCAGGAATTAATGAGGAAGGTTTACAGATATTATTTTACTCCTTCCGGATTCTTTAAGAGCCTTTCAAACGCTCAGGAGTTGACGGAAGAGGTTTTGAAAGAATGGTACACTTATTTCTGGCAGTGTTCCGAATGCAGAAGATGTTCCCTTTATTGTCCTTACGGCATCGATACTGCAGAAATTACTATGGCGGCGCGGCAGATTATGGATTCAATCGGGCTTGGACAGAAATATACTACCGAAGTTATTCATAAAGTTTTCAAAACCGGCAATAATATCGGAATACCGCCTGCCGCATTAAGAAACACACTTGACGACCTTGAAGAAGAAATAGAGGAAGAAGGCGGAAAGGGTGTTAAAATACCTATGGACGTAGAGGGCGCAGAAGTTTTATTGGTGCCGCCGTCGGCTGATTTTTTTGCTATGCCCCATATGGAATCATTGAAAGGGTATGCAAAAGTATTCCATAAGGCAGGTATAAGTTATACAGTTTCGTCGTATGCTTCGGAAGCCGGCAATTTCGGAAAATTTATAGGGAGTTATCAAAATACTAAAGAAATAAATAAAAGAATATGGGATGAGGCAAGAAGGCTTAAAGTAAAAAGAGTTATCATAGGCGAATGCGGACATGCATGGAGAGCGGCATATATGTATTCAAATACTATGAACGGTCCGTTCGATTTCCTCGACAGCAAATATAAACAGCCCACCCACATCTGCGATTTTACCTTAGGCTTAGTTAAGGACGGAGTAATAAAACTTGACCCTTCCGCAAACGACGACAAGGTAGTCACGTTCCATGACTCCTGCAATGTGGCGAGAGGTTCCAGAATAGGCGACGCCGTAGGCGGGCAGTTTACGATACCGAGGGAGCTGATTAAAGCTGCAGCAAACAAGTTCGTAGAGTTAAGAGAAGGCACTACTAAGGAAAGCACTTACTGCTGCGGAGCCGGCGGAGGTTTATTGACCGAAGAAGTTATGAACGTCAGAATTGCCGGTTCTATGCCGAGAATGCAGACGGTAAAAGAAGCGGTTGACAATCACGGAGTCAATTTTTATGCACTGATATGCGCAATATGCAAAACCCAGTTTACTAAGGTATTTCCTCTTTACGGATTAGACGCAGAAATGGTCGGAGGAATCCATCAGCTTGTGAGTAATGCAATAATAATGTAAATAGGAAATTGCAAATGTTAATAAATCAATAAGTTTAATTTTGGAGGAGCGAATTAATGAAACTCGGCGTTCTTATTAAAGAAGGACCTTATATGCATCAGGCCATGGATACCGCTTATAATTTTATAGTAGCGGCGATGGAGTTGGGTCATGAGATAACCGGCATATTTTTCTATAACGACGGAGTCTATAACAGATGTTCCACTTTAGAACCGCCGAGAGACGAAAGGAATATTATGAAACTTCTTTCGGAGCTCGAGCTAAAAGGCGTCAGGCTGATAGTATGCGTTGCGGCGGGAAAAAGAAGAGGCATAGTAAACCAAACTGTTTGCAAGGTTGAAGAAATATCCGGTTTGGGACAACTTTTAGAATTATGCATTACGTCTGACAGAATGATAACATTTTAATTAAATTTAATTAAAAATATATATATAAAGGGAGTAAATAAAATGTCGGAACAGGAAAAAACCAAGGTAATGTTTGTTTGCAGAACCGCTCCGTACGGAACGGTTTATGAGCAGGAAGCGATAGAGGCGATGGTTATGTTCGGGGCGTACGAACAGGATATAAGCGTAAGTTTTATAGGAGACGGGGTTTTTTCTCTTAAAAAAGGTCAGGATACGTCTCTGCTGGGAAAGAAAAATTTTTCTATGACATATCCTATTTTAATAGACGATTTCGAGATTTCTCATATTTATGTCGAAAAAGAATCCCTCGAAGAAAGAGGTATGAGCGGCGAAGATTTAATGACCGAAGTCGAAATTGTCGATAGAAATCTGTTAAAACAAAAAATGAACGAAATGAAAGCTTTACTGCCTTTTTAAATTAATAAAATGTTATAAAGGAGGAGAATAAAATTGCTTCATATAATTAAAAAATCGCCATATGAATCTTCGGCTCTTAATGACGCCGTAAACTATATAGGTCAAAACGACGACATAGTTTTGCTGGTTGAGGACGGCGTATATGCTGTTAAAAAGGGCGGCAAATTTGAGGAGTTATTAAGGAACCTGGCTCAAAAAAACAGCGTTTACTGCCTTCTTGCGGACATTAAAGCAAGGGGGATACAGGAAAGCGAAATAGCAGAAAATATAAAAGTTATAGATTACAAAGGATTTGTAGAAAAAGTAGTCGAACATAATCCGATGACATGGTCCTAAAAATATTTGTTGACATTTTAAAAAAATAATATTTAATATATAGAATTAAATTAAAATCTAAAATTTTAAAATCCTAAAATATCTATAATAATACATTCCGGAGGGACAATATGGCGTTAGTAAATCCGCATGGTAAAGAAAAAAAATTAAAACCTCTGCTTTTGTCTGGCAATGAACTTAAAGATGCAAAAGAAAAAGCGAAAAAACTTAAAAAATTGCCTATGACTTCAAGGGAAACATCGGATTTAATAATGCTCGGCATAGGCGCGTTTACTCCGCTGGAAGGATTTATGGGGAAAAAAGACTGGCAGGGTGTAGTGGATAATTACACTATGGCGGACGGAACTTTCTGGCCGATACCTATTACTCTTTCCGCCACAAAAGAATTAGCCGACGAAATCAAAATAGGCGAGGAAGTCGCGCTTGTCGATTTTGAAACCTCTGAAATTATAGGAATAATAGACGTATCAGAAAAATATTCTATAGATAAAGCGTATGAGTGCCAAAAAGTATTTAAAACGACCGATATGGAGCATCCCGGAGTTCAAAAAGTTATGGCTCAGGGAGATGTCAATATTGCGGGTAAAGTGAAAGTATTAAGCGAAAGCTCTTACCCCGAAGAGTTTAAGGATATATATATGCGTCCGGCGGAAGTAAGAAAATTATTCGAAGAAAAAGGATGGAACACGGTTGCGGCATTCCAAACAAGGAATCCTATGCACCGTTCGCATGAATATCTTGCCAAGGTTGCGGTAGAAACTACAGACGGAGTTCTGATACACCAGCTGATCGGCAAATTGAAACCCGGCGATATTCCTGCCAATGTAAGGGCAGTTGCCATCAATACTTTGATAGATAAATATTTTGTCAAAAATACTGTCGTTCAAGCAGGTTATCCTATGGAAATGAGATATGCAGGACCAAGAGAAGCTCTTTTGCATGCAGTTTTCAGGCAGAATTACGGTTGTTCGCATCTTATCGTCGGAAGAGACCATGCCGGCGTAGGCGATTATTACGGACCGTTCGACGCGCACAAGATATTTGATGAAATTCCCAAAAATGCCCTTGAATTAAAACCGTTAAAAATGGACTTGACGTTTTACTGCCATAAGTGTGACGGTATGGCGTCCACCAGAACATGTCCTCATCCGAAGGAAGACAGGCTTACTTTAAGCGGCACTATGCTTAGAAAACTCTTGTCCGAAGGACAGGAAGTCCCCGACCATTTTTCTAGACCGGAAGTTTTATCTATATTAAAAGACTATTACGCTTCACTATCCAAAGAAGACAAAGTAGAAATTAAACTCCACAAAGCAGCGAAAGGAGAAATTTAATTTCTGTTATAAACCGGATTAATTTTATATTATTCCGCCTGAGATGCGGATAATATATCTTTTTATATATAAAAATAATATACTAATGAGGAGGTTTTAAAATGCCAAGTTTTGTAATTACGGAAAAGTGTGACGGTTGCAAGGGAAGAGATAAGACTGCATGTCAGTATATCTGTCCCAACGACCTCATGGTTCTTAACAAGGACATTATGAAGGCTTACAATCAGGAGCCTGACCAGTGCTGGGAGTGCTACAGCTGTGTTAAAATTTGTCCTCAGTCTGCTATAGAAGTGAGAGCATATCAGGATTTCGCGCCAATGGGCGCTTCGGTTATTCCGATGCGAGGTTCAGATTCCATAATGTGGACGGTCAAATTCAGAAACGGTAAAATTAAAAGATTTAAATTCCCGATAAGGACTACTCCCGAAGGCGGTATTGACCCGTATCAGGGAATTGCCGAAGTTAATCAGGGAAATTTAAAAGACGAGCGTTTATGCGACGAACTCGGGGTCGAACTTGCCGTTCCGAAAAAGTAAAAGATAAAATACAAGTAATGTTATTTTTTTTAAATTAAAATAATTTATAAATTGTGAGGATAAATTGATATGGCTGAAATGAAAGGTTCTATGACAAGCGCCGATGTTTTGAACAATTATACCATAGAAGAAGTTAATACTGACGTATTAATCGTCGGCGGCGGTATGGTAGGATGCGGAGCCGCATTCGAAATAAAAAAATGGGCGCCTAAAGATATGAAAATAACGATGGTCGAAAAAGCTTCAATCGAAAGAAGCGGCGCCGTCGCAATGGGATTATCCGCTATTAATACTTATCTTGGAGATAACACTCCTGAAGATTATGTTAAACACGTTGCAAACGACCTTATGGGTATAGTCAGAGAAGACCTTATCTATGATACCGGAAGACATGTAGATTCGACAGTCCAGCTCTTCGAAAAATTCGGTCTTCCTATATTCAAAGAAGACGAAGAAGATACAAGGTCAATTGCAGAAGGCGCAAGACCGCTCAGAGCAGGCAGATGGCAGATAATGATTCACGGAGAATCATATAAGGTATTGGTTGCGGAAGCAGCAAGAAAAGCTCTCGGCGAAGAAAACATCTTAGAAAGAGTATTTATAACAGAGCTTCTTATGGACGAAAAGCATGAAAACAGAGTTGCCGGAGCAATAGGTTTCAGCTTAAGAGAAGCCAAGATATACATATTTAAAGCTAAAGCAGTCATTATGGCTTGCGGAGGAACGGTCAACGTTTTCAGACCGAGGTCTCAGGCCGAAGGCATGGGAAGAACATGGTATGCCATATGGAATGCAGGTTCTACTTACGCGATGGGCTATCAAGCCGGAGCAGAAATGACAACTATGGAAAACAGGTTCGTGCCTAACAGATTTAAAGACGGCTACGGTCCGGTAGGAGCATGGTTCACGCTCTTTAAATCAAGAGTTTTAAATGCGCACGGTGAAGACTATATGCAGAAATGGGGGCATATGCTTCAGGATTATGCGCCGTACGGTTTAGCAAAAATTCCGGCGACCTGTCTCTGGAACCATGTTATGCTTAAAGACTGGATGGAAGGCAACGGTCCGTTTTATATGAATACTTCCGGCGCAATGAAGACGCTTTTCGAAACTCTTCCCGAGAAGAGGAAGAAATCGCTTGAAGCCGATGCATGGGAAGATTTCCTTGATATGACCGTAGCCCAGGCTGGATTGTGGGCGGCAATGGATATTGATCCGGGAGAGACGAATTCGGAAGTTATGCCCACGGAGCCTTATTTCTTAGGTTCTCATTCTGGCGCCTGCGGAATGTGGGTTTCCGGACCGGAAGATTTAGCCCCCAAAGAGTATCGGTGGGGTTACAACCGTATGACAACAGTTAACGGACTTTTCACAGGCGGAGACGGCGTAGGAGCATCCGGACATAAATTTTCTTCCGGCTCATACGTAGAAGGAAGGATTGCGGCAAAATCCGCTGTAAGGTTTATATTGGACGACCCGGGTTATACGCCTACGGTTCATACCGAAAATAAAGTCCTTGCAGAAAAAATATACGGACCGATGATTACTTACGAAAAGTTTAAAAATTACTCGACCGAACCGAATGTCAATCCAAACTATATCAGACCGAGGCTTTACTTGTTCAGATTAAATAAACTTATGGATGAATACGTTGCGGGAACTTCTACGTTCTATAGAACTAGCGAAGCCAGCCTTTTAAGAGGATTAGACCTTTTAAACAAATTAAAAGAAGATGCTCCCAAACTTGCCGCTTCTAACCTGCACGAGCTTATGAGAGCGTGGGAAAATTATCACAGGTCGATAGTCGGAGAACTTCATTTAAGGCACGTATTGTTCAGGGAAGAAACCAGATACCCGGGTTTCTATTACAGAACCGACCATCCGAAACTTGACGAACAGAATTGGAAGGTATTTGTTAATTCTAAATTAAATAAAACAACCGGACAGCCGGAATTGTTCAAAAAACCTTATATCGAAATAGTTCCGAAAAACTAGTAAGAATTTAAGGTTTATTTGCAATAATTGTTATATAATTTTCTATCTTTCCCCTCCTCATTTTACTGAGGAGGGGTTTTAATATGTATGCATGTTAGATAAAAATAATTATTTAATAATAATAATTTAGCCTTAATATTCGTTTTATTTTTATTTTATACTTATATTAATTTATTAATTAAAAACTTAGCAATGGAGATTTAAAGTTGAGCGAGTTAAATAACGAAAATCCCGTACTTATAATAGGCGGCGGTCACAGCGGTGTTTCTGCCGCGTTAGAAATCACGGAAGCCGTCAACAAAAAAGTATATATAGTAGAAAAAAAATCGTATATAGGCGGCAGAGTTCTCCAGATGTATAAGTATTTTCCAAAGTTGTGTCCGCCGTTCTGCGGATTCGAAATAAATACCAAGAGAATCAAGTCTTCCGATACTAACAGTATAAATTTTTTAGTTTCGTCTGCAGTAGAAGAAATCAATAAGGAAAAAGACGGAAAGGGATACACAGTTAAAATTCGCCAGAAACCTCAATATATAAACGACAACTGCACCGTTTGCGGCGAATGCGCCAAAGTTTGTCCAGAAGACAGACCGAACGATTTTAACTATGGCATGGATACTACTAAAGCAATATATATGCCTGCTTTGTCAACCTTTCCTTTAAAATATTCTGTTGACGATAATTACTGCAAGTTCTCGTCTTGCAAAAAGTGCGAAGAAGTTTGCAGTTATGATGCAATAAATCTTAATGCCAAAGAAAACATAATCGAACTAAAAGTTTCGGATATTATATTTGCAACGGGGTGGAAGCCCTATAACGTAGAAAAATTAGAAAACTTAGGATTCGGAAAATTTAAAAACGTTATTACAAATGTAATGATGGAAAGGCTTGCCGCTGATAACGGTCCTACGGGCGGCAAGATTGTGAGACCGTCTGATAATAAGGAAGTAACGAACGTTGCATTTATACAATGCGCCGGTTCCAGAAACGAAAATCATCTTCCGTACTGCTCTGCTATATGCTGTATGGCATCATTAAAACAGGCTCTTTATTTAAGGGATAAAAATCCTGCATCTTCCCCTACCATTTTTTATATAGATTTAAGGACGCCGGGAAGATACGAAAACTTTCTCAATAAAGCGCAAAACGATAAAAATATCAAATTCAACAAAGGTGTCGTCGGAAAAATATCCGAAGACCATGCGACAGGCGATCTGCTGTTAGACGTGGAAGACATGATTTCCGGAAAAAAGAACAAATTAAGGGCCGAAATGGTAGTTCTTGCGGCAGGTATGTATCCTAATATTAAGGACGATTTAAAAGAAATTAAAATAGGCGACGGCATAAAAATAGATATAGACGAAAACGGATTCATATTTAACGAAAATTATGAAGACGGCATCTTTTCTGCCGGTGTAGCAAAGTTTCCTTTAGACGTTTATATGTCCGGCCAATCGGCTACATCAGCGGCACTTTCGGTAATTCAGCATAACAGAAAATTATAAAAAAGTTCAACGAACAGAAAAAGATATATTTGAAGAGGAGTTAAAATGGATAATAATTTAGGGATTTATATATGTTCCGGTTGCGATATAGGGAAAAGCCTGAATATTGAAAGATTAGTCAACACTGCAAAAGATTCAAACAAACCCGCTGTATGCATAAGCCATGAGTTTCTTTGCGGACCGGAAGGAGTAAATCTCATAAAAAACGATATTGCCGAAAAAAAGATAAATAAATTAGTTATAGCCGCCTGTTCAATGCGCGCTAAACAGGAGGCTTTCAATTTCGACCCGCTTACTATTCACACCGAAAGAGTCAATCTCAGGGAACATGTAATATGGATCAGCCCTCCTAACGACAACAATACCCAGCTTCTTGCGGAAGATTATATAAATATGGGCGCTTCTAAGGCTAAAAAAGCCGCATTTCCCGAACCGCTTATTCAGGATTTAAATAAAACCGTCCTTGTAGTCGGAGGCGGAGTAACGGGACTTAATGCCGCTATAAATTCGGCGAAAGCAGGTTACGAAGTCGTTCTTGTCGAAAAAAAATCTAATCTCGGCGGCTTTCCGTATTCAAAATATAAAAAATGGGAAACCAAACCGCCTTTTGACAAGAATATTTGGATAAAAGAAGGATTGGACGAACTGATAAGCCAAGTAGAAAGTTCTAAAAAAATTAAAATTTATAAAAATTCAAAAATAAAATCCGTATCTGGAGCTCCCGGAAAGTTTAACGTCGAGATAGAACCTTCCGACAAAGATAATGCGGCTGAAGTTATTAATGAAACCGTCGGTTCTATCATAGCGGCTACCGGATGGAAGCCTTACGAAGCAAAAAAGCTGGATTATTTAGGATACGGTTTGACGCCGGATATATTAACGAACATCGAACTTGAAGAATTATATTCGGAACTTTCGGAGAACGGTAAATCCGAAAATTTTACGGTAAAGAGAAAATCTGACGGTTCTGCGGTTAAATCTATCGCATTTATTCAATGCGCAGGTTCAAGAGACGAAAATCATCTGCCTTACTGCTCTACGGTTTGCTGTATGTCTTCTCTTAAAGAAGCGGCATTGATAAGAAAAAACAATCCCGACGCAAATGTTTATATAATATATAAAGACATAAGAACGCCCGGCGAATATGAAAATTTTTACAGGAAAATGCAAAACGACGAAGGGATATTCATGGTAAAAGGATCAGTTTCCGATATTTCTTACGATAAAGGCAGTAATGAAATAGGCGTAAAAGTAAAAGACACACTTTTCGGCGGCGATATAGATTTAAACGTCGAAATGCTGGTGCTAGCTTCAGGAATGGTTCCGAATTCAGGAGAAATCGAATATAGCCAGAATATAAATTTGACGGACGGAAATCCGCCGTCGGCAAGCGGAGCGTCCTGCCCTCCATCGATTCCGGTTTCCACCGCGCAGGTTGCCAAGAGCGGATTGTTGAATCTTGCTTACAGACAGGGAAAAGAGATGCCCGACCTTGCATACGGATTTCCGGATTCTAATTTTATATGTTTTCCTTACGAATCGAGAAGAACGGGAATATATCCTGCAGGCTCCGTAAGAATGCCTATGGATACCGTTTTTTCGGTGGATGATGCAAAAGGAGCTGTTTTAAAAGCCATACAGTGTATAGAGCAGACTTCCAAAGGGAAGGCTGTTCACCCGCGCTCAAACGATATGACATATCCTTTTTTCGACCTTCCAAGATGTACTCAGTGTAAGAGATGCACAGAGGAGTGTCCTTTCGGCGCGATAGACGAAGACGAGAAAGGCACGCCTAAATATAATCCTGAAAGATGCAGGAGATGCGGAGTCTGTATGGGCGCATGTCCGGTGAGAATTATATCTTTTAAAAACTATTCGCCAGATATAATATCTTCGATGATAAAAAGCCTTTATATTCCCGAAGACCCTGTTGACGAGAATTACAGGATTCTTGTTTTTGCATGCGAAAACGATGCATATCCGGCGCTCGATATATTGGGACTTAATAAAATAAATTTATCTTCTAATATAAGGGTTATACCCGTCCGATGCTTAGGCTCTATCAATAATGTCTGGTACGCCGACGCTCTTTCCAAGGGTATAGACGGTATACTCCTTTTGGGATGTAAATTCGGCGACGATTATCAGTGCCATTTCATAAAAGGCTCAGAGCTTGCATCGTACAGAATGGGCAATCTTAAGGAAACATTGACGAGACTTGTTCTGGAGGAAGAAAGAGTCAGGCAGATTCAGCTTGAATTTACCGATTATATGAAACTGCCGGAAATAGTGGAAGATTTCGTCAATAAAATTAAATCGCTTGGACCAAATCCATATAAAGGCTTTTAAGAAGGGGAGGCTATTTTGAAAAATACTGCGGTAAAGACCGACAATGAGTTGGTCAAATATATAAAAGAAGTAGGCGAAAGCAATTTTAAAAAATGTTTCCAGTGCGGGACATGCTCTGCGGTTTGTCCTTTATCGACCGAAGACAGACCATTTCCGAGAAAGGAAATGATAATGGCGGGATGGGGTATGAAAGAGCAGTTAATAAGCGATTTAGACCCTTGGCTATGCTATTATTGCGGCGAATGTTCCAAAAACTGTCCCAGAAAAGCGGAACCGGGAGAGCTGATGATGTCTCTTCGCAGGTTTTTAATAAGCGCATACGACTGGACAGGAATATCCAAACTTTTATATAAGTCTAAATATGCGGAATACATTGCTATATTAATAGTCGCGCTTGGGGTATTAATAGAATGGGCGATTCTTTTCGGACTGCATCCTGCGGCAGGAGCTACTCTGGAACAGGCTGTATCTCCCGATAAAATAGATTATTTTTTCGACTGGCCTATAACAGTATTTCTGGGGGTAATGCTGACGTCTTTTATCTATAATATGTTTAGAAAAACTGTCTTAAGCGACGCAGGCGTTAAAATTCCCTTAAAACTTTATTTCACCGAAGCATGGTCGCTGATGTTTAATTTTTTTACTCAATACAGATATGCTAAGTGTGACGACTCGGAAGAAAAAGCATCTAAAAAACTAACGGAAGGAAAATATAATTTCTGGCTGACGCATCTTTTTCTTATGATAAGTTACGTAATATTATTTGTCGGCATAGTTTTCTTTTTGGACTGGTTTCAGGATGAAAACAGCCTTCCTTACCTTCATATAATTTTATTCGATTATTTTGCCAGCATAGGGTTGATATTCGGCACGCTTTATTTTATGGTTAAGAGGCTTACCAAGAAGATAGAAAGGAGCAAATTCTCGCATCATACCGACTGGATGTTCGTAATATTGCTTTTTTTAACCGGTGTATCCGGAGTTATACTGAGAGCTTCTATCGTTTATAATTACTCCGTATCTACTATTTTCTACATATATATGGTGCACTTGATGATTTTATTTCCTATGCTTGTAATAGAAGTTCCTTTTTCCAAGTGGTCTCATCTGGCATACAGACCGGTTGCAATTTATTTTGCAAATCTAAAAGAAAAAGCTAAAAGCCTTAATAACGCTAACACTGAAATTAGTTAATATGTTTTAACATATTTGTTAAATTTAATTTCATTAAAATTTAATTAGGGGGTTTTTGGACATGAATGTCTTTGACGAAGCTATGATTTTTGGAATCATTGCCGGTCTCATTGCTGTTATATACAGCGTAGCTGTGACGGTATGGGCTCTTAAGCACGACGAAGGTTCCGAGAAAATGAAGCAGATTGCAAAAGCTATTCAGGAAGGTGCAACGGCATTTCTAAACAGGCAATATAGAACCGTCGCCATCGTGGGAATTATTATTTTTGCTTTAATACTTATTGGCGGTTATTGGATACCTCAGTTTGGCGGGCTTACGGCATCGGGTTTTGTGCTGGGAGCATTTTTATCTGCATTGGCAGGCTATCTTGGAATGTTTAACGCGGTAAGGGCAAATATCAGAACCGCACAGATAGCCCATAAAGGAGTTAAACCCGCATTAAAATTTGCGTTTAAAGGCGGTTCTGTTACAGGATTGATGGTTTTAGGCCTCGGTGTTTTAGGAATATCGGTCTTTATGCTTATCGGTCACTCGGTAGGCGGTCTCAAAGGAGTCATAAATTCACTGATAGGTTTTGCGTTCGGATGCAGTCTCATATCTGTATTTGCAAGGCTTGGCGGCGGCATTTACACAAAAGCTGCAGACGTCGGAGCAGATTTGGTAGGAAAAGTCGAAGCGGGCATACCTGAAGACGACCCGAGAAACCCGGCAGTTATAGCCGACCAGGTCGGAGACAACGTCGGAGACTGCGCAGGCATGGCGGCAGACGTATTCGAGACTTTTGCAGTTACTATAATAGCTTCTATACTGCTGGCTTATTCCGCTTTTAAAGGATACGGCTACGGACATAGCGAATTAATGAAGGCTATACTTTATCCGCTTTTACTTGGCGGCATAGCCGTATTTACCTCTATAGCAGGCGTTTTTTTCGTAAGCGCTCCTACAAAAGAAAAGATTATGCAGGGATTATACAAAGGATTATTTGCGACCGGAATTATTTCCGCCGTTGTATATTATTTTTTTACTATGAGTTTTATGAAAGGAGTCGGCGATCATCCGACAATAAATTATTACTATGCTGCATTGGTCGGACTGGTATTAACAGGACTTATAATAGTCATTACCGACTATTTTACTTCGACGAGCTTTTCGCCTGTAAAATCCATAGCTAAAGCATCTACGACAGGACATGGAACAAATATAATCGCGGGGCTTGCAGTCGGACAAATGTCAACGGCGCTTCCTGTTATAGCAATCGTTTTCGGCATTCTGATTTCTTATTATTTTGCAGGTTTTTACGGCGTAGCGATTGCCGCTTCCAGCATGCTTTCTATGGCGGGAATGGTAATTGCGGTCGATTCGTTCGGACCTATTACCGATAATGCCGGCGGTATCGCCGAAATGAGCGAACTTCCCGAAGACGTCAGGGAAACTACAGATGCTCTTGATGCAGTAGGCAATACTACTAAAGCCGTAACCAAAGGATATGCTATCGGCTCGGCGGCTCTTGCGGCAATAGTTCTTTTCGGGGAATATTCCGATTTAATTAAAGTCCGTATTCCCGATATATCGTTTTCCATAGCCCAACCAAAAGTTCTTATAGGTCTTTTCTTAGGCGCAATGCTTCCGTACATTTTTGCTTCTCTTGCGATGAAATCTGTCGGAAAGGCAGCGGGCGACATAGTAGTCGAGGTCAGAAGACAGTTTAAAGAAATCCCCGGCATTATGGAAGGCACAGGTAAGCCCGAATACGGCAAATGCGTCGATATAGTCACCAAATCTTCGCTTAGAGAAATGATATTGCCGGCGTTTATTCCGATTGCAGGCCCGATAGTTTTCGGTCTTACGATGGGACCTAAGGTTCTCGGTGGAATTTTATTAGGGACAATCATATCCGGACTTTTTGTCGCCATCTCTATGACAAGCGGCGGCGCTGCATGGGATAACGCAAAAAAATTAATAGAAAAAGGATTCGAGTATAACGGGCAGACATACCGTAAAGGCAGCGAAGCCCATAAAGCAGCCGTTACCGGCGATACGGTAGGCGATCCCTATAAAGATACCGCAGGTCCTGCAATTAACCCGATGATTAAGGTTGTTAATATTTTTACGATTTTAATCGTTCCGATAGTTTTATTGCTGTGGAGCTGATTAATTAACTGAACGAAAAAAAGAAAAAAGGAAAAAAGGCGGATTTAAGATCCGCCTTTTTAAATTATTAATCGTTTATATTATTAACCCTAATCCTTAGATTGCTTCGTCGCTTTCCCGTATCTTATATTTAACCGTTTAGATTTAAAAAACGATTTAAGCAATATCGAAGACTCTTCTTCCATAATGCCATGCACAGTTTCTATTTTGCCTCCGAGAATAAGGTCTGATGACCCTCCTTTCGGGTCTACAGTTCCGTAAACCACCTTAGATATTCTTGATAAAAGGATTGCGCCGCAGCACATAATGCAGGGTTCCAGAGTAACATATAATACGCATCCGTCAAGCCTCCAATTTTCTAATTTTTTCTGAGCGGCTAAAATTGCATTTATTTCCGCATGCATTAAGCATGAGCCGTCTTTTTCGACAGTGTTGAAAGCCGCAGATACTATTTCGCCGTTACCGTCCGCTATAACCGCTCCGACAGGCACCTCATCGCTCTTTTCAGCTTTTTTAGCCTCTTCTAAAGCCAGCGCCATATAATAATTATCGCTGTATTGCATTCAATAACCCTGCTTTTTATATTTTATAAAAAATATTATATTGTATTTTAAGCAATTATAAAATAAAATAAAATGAAATTGAAAAGCAAAAACGGATAAAGAATTTATATATATAATATATGAACAAGATTTACCAGATGAACGAAAGACTGCCGGCATATTTAAAAAACGAGATTCTAAAAATTAAGTCCAGAAAAGATATTTTTGAGACTTCAAGAATTATTAAAGAAAAAAAACTTAATACGGTTTGTTCGTCTTCGAGGTGCCCAAACCTTAACCTGTGCTTTTCCAACAAAACAGCTACATTTTTGCTTTTAGGCGATAAATGCACCAGAAAATGTCCTTTCTGCAATATTGATTATCTTAATTTCAAGCTTTCCGCCGACTCTGATACGCACTCTGAAATCTGCGGAAGCCCGGATTTAGATGCCGACGAGCCTAAAAAAGTAGCTTACGCCGTAAAATCTCTCGGACTAAAACATGCGGTAATTACTATGGTAACAAGGGACGACATTAAAGACGGCGGAGCGCATATTTTAGCCGAAACCGTCAAGGAGATAAGAAAAACGACCGATTGCCGAACCGTTGAAGTTCTAACCTCTGATTTTAACGGAAACGAAGAATCTGTTATGAAAGTAGCAGACGCCGGAGTAGATATTTTTGGACATAATATCGAAACCGTAGAAAGGCTGTACCCGGTAATAAGACCTTCAAGCTCATACGAAAGGTCTTTAAAATTATTAAAAACGGTAAAAGAAAAAAAATCTGCCCTTCTTACAAAGTCCGGCATTATGGTTGGGCTGGGCGAAGACGAAGCCGAGATTTTTAAAGCTATAGACGATTTGATAAATAACGGCGTAGAATTTATAACTATAGGGCAGTACTTAAGACCGTCGCTCGAAAATATTCCGGTCAGCAGATACGTTCCCCTTAAAAAATTCATAGAATATAAAGACTATGCAAACAAAAAAGGCGCAAAGCACGTTTTTTCCGCCCCTTTAGTCAGAAGTTCTTTCGGCGCCGAAAAATTTTTTAATCATTCGTCCTAAAATATAACTCATTTTATTATTTATTTTACCGCATTAAAATAATATAATATAATGAAATTTTTTTATTTTTTTGAGGAATTTTATAATGATAGAAGATTTTGAAACCATTAAAAGGCTTCCTCCGTATGTTTTTGCGGAAGTAAACAAAATAAAAATGGAAGCCAGAAAACACGGCGACGATATTATCGACCTTGGAATGGGCAATCCGGATTCTCCTACGCCGGATTATATAATAGAAAAATTGGTCGAAGCGTCGAGAAATCCTAAAAACCATAGATATTCCGTATCCCGGGGAATATTTAAACTAAGGCTTGCCATAGTTAATATGTATAAGCGCAATTACGGAGTAGAGCTTGACCCTGATTTAGAAGCGATAGTTACGATGGGTATAAAAGAAGGTTTGAGTCACCTTATGCTTGCAATTATAAATAAGGGCGATGTCGCTTTCGTGCCTAATCCTACATATCCCATACACGCTTACAGCGTTATTATAGCCGGCGGAGACGTTCGCAGCATACCTTTGATTCCAGGCGAGGATTTTTTTGAACATCTTATGACGGCGCTTAAACAGACATGGCCTAAGCCTAAGGTTATCGTATTAAGTTTTCCGCATAATCCGACAACGGTTACTGTAGAACTTGATTTTTTTGAAAAATTAGTCGATTTTGCAAAAGAAAACGGTATATATATAATCCATGACAACGCATATGCCGATTTGACTTTCGACGGATATAAAGCTCCCAGTTTTTTGCAGGCTAAAGGCGCAAAGGATGTCGGAATCGAATTTTTTTCTATGTCTAAAAGTTACAGCATGGCAGGATTCAGAGTAGGTTTCGCTCTCGGCAATCCGGTTCTTATTAATGCTCTTTCGAGGATAAAAAGCTATTTGGATTACGGAATGTTTCAGCCTATCCAGATAGCTTCCATTATCGCTTTAAACGAAGAGATACAGCATAATGCGGTAAGCGATATGGTCATGCATTATAAAAAAAGGCGCGACGTATTAATAGAAAGTTTCAGATTTGCAGGCTGGAATATAGAAAAACCCAAGGCTACCATGTTTGTCTGGGGGAAAATACCTCAGCAATTTTTAGACGCCGGAATTAAATCGCTTGAATTTTCAAAATTATTATTGGATAAAGCCAAAGTTGCGGTTTCTCCGGGCATAGGGTTCGGCGAATACGGCGACGAGTACGTCCGCTTTGCGCTTGTTGAAAACGAAATGCGGATAAGACAGGCGTCAAAAGGAGTAAAACATTTTATTAACAACGAAGAGTTTTTTCATAAAGCGGTCTAAAAGGAAACATCAGAGCAATATAGAATGAGGTCAACATACATATATGAAAAAAGAGATTAATATAGGGCTTTTAGGTTTCGGAACCGTCGCCTCAAGCTTTTATCGCATATTTTCGGAACAAAAAAGCGAGCTGGATTCCATTTTTTCCGTTCCGGTTAATATCAGAAAGATATTTACCCGCGGAAACAGCCATCCGGTTAACGAAAACATAAAAAATATCTTAGTTAAAAATGCCTCGGACATACTCGAAGACAAGGAAATCAACATCGTAATAGAGCTTATAGGAGGAATTCACCCGGCAAAAGATTTCATACTTAAGGCGATATCCGAAGGCAAAAGCATTATTACTGCAAATAAAGCCCTTCTTGCGGAACACGGCGAAGATATATTTAAGAAATGCATAGAAAAAAAATCGAATATAGGGTTCGAAGCCGCCGTCGGCGGCGGAATACCTATATTGAGGGCTATAAAAAACGGGCTTGCCGGAGACAAAATCAAGTCGGTTTATTCGATAATTAACGGCACCTCTAATTTTATATTATCTAAAATGACCAAAGAAGGCGGGAAATTTGAGGACGTGCTTAAAAAGGCGCAGGAAAAAGGCTATGCCGAAGCAGACCCTTCGCTGGATATAAACGGAACCGACAGCGCCCACAAACTTACGATTTTAGGACGTCTTGCATTTTCTACCAGCCTGTCTATGAAGGATGTTATAATAGAAGGAATAGAAAATATAACGCAGTTGGATATCAGCTTTGCAAAAGAGCTCGGGTACACGGTAAAACTTCTTGGGATCCTTAAAGATGAAGATTCAAAAATAGAAATAAGAGTTCATCCTACTTTAATACCGTCTTCAAGCCTTTTATCAAAGATAGACGGGGTGTTTAACGCGTTCTTGGTAAATACTAAATTTGCGGGACCGTTAAGTCTTACCGGTTACGGCGCGGGCGGAAACCCTACGGCAAGCGCGGTAATGGGTGATTTAATGGAAATGATATCTAAGCTGGTCAACGAAGACAGCCATCATGATTTTATTATCTCCAAAATAAAAAATAAACTTAATATAAAAGGCAAAAAAGATATTGTTTCCAGATATTATTTAAGATTTTCCGCAATGGACAGACCGGGTGTGCTTTCAAAAATATCGGGAATTCTCGGCGAAAATTCCATAAGCATAAGTTCTATGCTCCAAAAAGGCAGGAAGGTGGAAGGTTCCGTCCCCATAGTAATTACCACGCATGAGGCAAACGAGGAGGAGCTGTTCAAAAGCATTGCGTTATGCGATAAATTAGACGTTATTTCCGCGAAAACCATGGTTTTAAGAATAGAAGACAACATTAGTTAAAAAAAAGGGGAGGACGGTTTGATACTTAAAAAATATGAAGGCGTAATAAAAAGGTATCGCGATTTCTTGCCTGAAATCGACGACAGGCATATAATTACTATACTCGAAGGAAACACTCCTTTGATAAAAGCGCGCAATTTAGGAAAAATTATCAATCCGGATATCGAAATATATTTCAAATACGAGGGGTTGAATCCTACCGGTTCTTTTAAGGATAGAGGCATGACTATGGCTGTATCTAAAGCTGTGTCCGACGGTTCTAAAGCAGTAATATGCGCTTCTACCGGAAACACTTCTGCATCGGCGTCGGCTTATGCGGCAAGGGCGGGCATAAAATCTTTCGTTTTGATACCCGAAGGCAAAATAGCGTCCGGCAAACTGTCTCAGGCATTAGTTCACGGCGCTGCCGTTATACAGATTCAGGGAAATTTTGACGACGCTCTGGTAATTACCCGCGAAATCGCAAATGATTATGACGTTACATTGGTTAATTCCGTAAATCCTTTCAGGCTGGAAGGGCAGAAGACTGCCAGCTTCGAAATAGCAGACGAGCTGGGCTCGGCGCCTGATTACCATATTCTTCCCGTGGGAAATGCCGGAAATATAACTGCTTATTGGAAAGGTTATAAAGAATATTATGCCGCCGGAAAAATCAAAAGCCTTCCAAAAATGCTCGGTTTTCAGGCGGAAGGCGCAGCCCCTATAGTTTTAAACCACATAGTCAAAGAACCGCACACGGTTGCGACGGCAATAAGAATAGGAAACCCCGCAAGCTGGCAAAAAGCCGTTGAGGCAAGAGACGAATCCGGAGGATTAATCGAATCCATAAGCGATGAAGATATATTAAAGGCGTATGCGCTTCTTGCGGCAAATGAAGGCGTATTCTGCGAACCTGCCTCTGCTATAAGTTTCGCCGGACTAATAAAATTGAACGGACGCGGATTTTTTGAAAAAGGCGCCGTTTGTGTTCTTACTCTTACCGGACACGGGCTTAAAGACCCCGGTAATGCGATTAAAATTTCGAAAGAGCCGATTGCAGTGCCGTGCGATAAAAATTCGGTGCTTAAAGCAATGGGATTAAAATAACCCGTTACAAAATCAGGAGGATTTATTAATTAAATGGACAGACATAAATACGTTATTTTATGCCCTGACGGCATGGCGGATTTGCCTATGCCGGAACTTGGCGGGAAGACTCCTTTAGAATATGCCAAAACGCCTAATATGGATTCCATTGCGGCAAAAGGGGTTACAGGTCTTATAAAGACTATTCCGGACGGATGTCTTCCGGGAAGCGATATAGGCTCTATGTCTATACTCGGGTATGACCCGTTAAATTATTATACCGGAAGGTCGCCGTTAGAGGCGGCGAGCATGGGTGTAGAACTCGGAAAATACGATGTTGCGTTCAGGCTTAACCTCATCAATATACTGGAAAAAGACGGAAAAAGATATATGCGCGATTATTCCGGCGGACATATCACTACCGAAGAGGCAAAAAGTATAATAGAAACATTTCAAAAAGAACTCGGCAGCGATAAATTTCATTTTTATTCCGGTGTCAGCTACAGGCATCTTCTGGTTGCCGAAGGCATAGATATAACGGGGCTTCAAACCGTTGCGCCGCATGATATACCGGATTTGCAAATAGACGAATATCTTCCTCACGGAGCGGTTTCAAGTCCTGAAATACTTGAAATAATGCATAAGGCTGAAAAAATATTGGAGAATCACGAGGTCAATAAAAAAAGGGTAGCCGCGGGAAAACTTCCGGCAAATTCCATATGGCTTTGGGGGCAGGGGTATAAACCTTCCATGCCGACCATGAAAGAAGCATACGGACTTGAAGGTTCGGTTATTTCGGCAGTAGATTTGGTTAAAGGAATAGGAAAATATGCCGGATTAAAAGTTATAAATGTTCCGGGAGCGACGGGCTATTTAGATACTAATTACAAGGGAAAAGTCGAATACGGATTAGAATCGTTAAACGGCGGCGATTTTGTTTACATCCACGTGGAGGCTACCGACGAGGCATCCCATGAAGGCAGCATAGACAAAAAACTCAAAGCTATAGAAGATTTCGACAATTTTATAGCCGGCGGAGTTTTGCAGGGGCTTAAAAAATTCGGAGAATATACCGTAATGGTTTTACCGGACCATTACAATCAGGTCAAACTGAAAAAACATACGCCTGAACCTGTCCCTTTCTGCGGTTTTTCTGCAAAAACCGAAAATACGGCAAGTAAATATCGCGCCGACCGTTATTCCGAAACATTAGCTCAAAACAGCGGTTTATTTTTTGCTTCGGGCTCGTCTTTATTTAAGGCTTTCTTGAATTCGTTTAAAGATTTTATCTGATTAAACTAATTTTTTGCTTGATTTTAAAAAAATGTTTTATTATAATCTATAGCAACTTAAATTTCGGCTTTATTCTAATTTAACTTAAATAGATTATAAGGAGGTAATCTATCTATGGCATCTTATCAGAAACTTACCGAACCCAAGGAAGGTTCGAAAATTAAGGTCTTAGGTCCAAACAAGTTTGAAGTTCCCAACGACCCTATTATTCCTTTTATCGAAGGCGACGGAATCGGCGCTGATTTAACAAGGGCAATGCACACCGTTATCAATGCGGCTGTTAAAAAAGCCTATGACGGCAAAAGAAAAATCAACTGGTTCGAGGTTTACGCGGGAGAAAAAGCCGTCGAAAAATACGGAGAAGGGCAGTATCTTCCGGAAGATACTATAACAGCGCTGAAAGAATATTCGGTCAGCATTAAAGGTCCTTTAACCACTCCCGTAGGCGGCGGATTCAGGTCATTAAACGTTACTATCAGACAGGTACTCGACCTTTTTGCATGCGTAAGGCCGGTTAAATACTACAAAGGAATACCTTCTCCGGTTAAACACCCCGAAAAAGTCGATATGATAATATTTAGGGAAAATACCGAAGATATTTATGCCGGTATCGAATTCAGGTCGGGAAGCGCTGAAGCAAAAAAACTCAGAGATTTTTTGATATCGCTTGATCCTAAAAATAAAGAAAAAATAAGGGAGGACGCCGGTCTCGGGATAAAACCGATGGGACCTTTCGCTTCAAAAAGACTTATTAAAAAAGCGATCCAGTATGCGATAGACAACGGAAAATCCAGCGTTACTCTGGTCCATAAAGGCAATATAATGAAATTTACGGAAGGCGCCTTCAAAGACTGGGGATATGAAGTAGCAAAAGACGAGTTCGGCTCTAAATTAATAACTGAAGCCGAAGTCACGGGACATACCGATAAAATTATTATTAAAGACAGAATAGCAGATTCTATGTTCCAGCAGGGGCTTCTCAGACCTGACGAGTATTCGGTTTTGGCGTTGCCAAACCTGAACGGGGACTATATGTCCGATGCTTTAGCGGCACAGGTCGGCGGTCTCGGTATGGCTCCGGGAGCAAATATGTCTGATACCATAGCAGTCTTTGAAGCAACTCACGGTTCTGCTCCCAAATACACGAATCAGGATAAGGCGAACCCCGGTTCATTGATTTTGTCTGCTGTTATGATGCTGATACATATGGGCTGGAAAGAAGCGGCAGACCTTGTCGAGAAAGGTATAAATAGAACTATCGAGCAGAAATACGTTACATATGACCTTGCAAGACAGATGGAAGGAGCTACCGAGGTTAAATGCTCGCAATTCGGAGAAAGAATAGCCGAAAATATGTAAAACCTACTATATATAATTTTTAAGACGGCGTTGCCGTCGGCTTTTGCTTATGCCGGCCGCAACGCCTATTTTAAGTTAAAACGAGGATTATTATTTATGAAACTTTATGAATACGAAACATACGACAGTATATTTAAAAAATACGGCGTTCCCACGCCAAAATATCTGGTGGTTCAGCACCCGGGACAGAACGTTGCCGACTTTGTCGAACAGTACGGAGATGTAGTTATTAAATCACAGGTTCTCGTTGGGAAAAGAGGTAAAGCCGGAGCAGTCAAATTTGCAAAAACGGGAGACGAAGCCAACGAGCATGTGCAGGCTCTGATGGAAACTGAAGTTTACGGCGAAAAACCTGTCAGTGTAATACTGCAGGAAAAAGCATCTATAATAAAAGAATTATACGTAAGTTTCACTTACTCTTCAAAGCCGAGGCGTCCCGTATTCGTAGTTTCGCTTGAAGGCGGAATGGACGTCGAGGCGCAGGACCCTTCTAAAATATTCACTTTTGAAATAAATCCGCTTGAAGGATTATTTCCTTATAAGGTTAGAGAATATCTGATTGAAATAGGACTGCAGGATAGACCGGTATTAAGGCAGTTGTCCGAAGTTATAGCAAATATGTATAAAGGGTTCTGGAACTCCGAAGCAAGGCTTCTTGAAGTCAATCCTCTGATAATCGCCGGAGATAAGGCAAATCCCGATAAACAGAAGGTTCTTGCAATAGACGCCGTAACTATGATAGACGACGATGCAAGAATAGCGCCTTCAAAAATATATACGGCAAGAGGCGCAATGGGAAGACCGCTTACTGAAAGAGAGAAAGCGGCACATCTGATAGACAGAGACGACCATAGAGGGAAAGCAGGCTCCTATGTAGAATTAGACGGAAATATAGGTATGATGACATTCGGCGGCGGGGGTTCGACCATTACTGCCGAAACCGTTTTTGCTCTCGGAATGAAACCGGCAAATCTTACGGATATCGGCGGAAATCCGCCCGCGGAAAAAATGAACAGAATATCTAAAATTATTCTTTCAAAGCCCGGATTAAAGGCTGTTCTTGTATGCGGCGGAACGGCAAGCAATACGCGTATAGATGTAACCTTGGGAGAAGGTCTGGTTTCTGCGATAGAAGAAATGAAAAAAGACGGAACGTTTCCCGAAGGATTAATCTGGGTTGTCAGGAGAAGCGGTCCGGAATACCAAAAGGGTTTGAAAATGCTTAACGATTGCTTTGTAAGAAATAATATAGAAGGGGTTATATACGACTCCGAACTGCCGCTTACGGAAGCCCCCCAAAAACTTTATGAGATTTTAAAATCTAAAAATTTAATATAGTTTGTTAAAAGAATTAACTGGAGACTATTTATATGATGAAAGGCACTAAATTTCTAAACGACGGCACCGGCGTAATAGTAATAGGCATTACCGGAAGGGAGGCTTCCCAAGTTGTTATCGAATCGGAAAAGTTATTTCCGGGCATCGTAAAATGCGGAGTTACCCCCGGAAAGGGCGGAACCGTTCTTAAAGAAGAGTGTCCGGTACCGGTTTTCGACACGGTAAAAGACGCCTTAAAAGTCAAGGAATTAAAAGAATCCGTAAATACCGGACTTATATACGTCCCTCCGACGTCTGTTCTGGATGCGGTTTATGAACTGATAGACAACGGAATTAAACTTATGTATATAATTACCGAACATGTTCCCATCAGAGATTCAATAATAATATACGAACTTGCGAAAGAAAAAGGAGTTACCGTAGTCGGCGGAACGTCTTTGGGATGCTATGTTCCGTCCGTAGGAAGAATCGGCGCTATAGGCGGCAAAGACCCCAGCATTGCATTTAAGGACGGTTCTATAGTTGTTCTTTCAAAAAGCGGCGGGCTTACCGTTACTACGTCGGAGATGTTTAAAAGAAGAGGCTTCGGAATTTATATGGCTTTGGCGGTAGGCGGCGATGTTATAGCCTGCACTACTTTTGCAGACGTTTTGCCCGAACTGGAAAAAGACAAAAACGTTCAGGCATGCGTCATAATGGGCGAACCGGGAGGCACATACGAAGAACAGGTTGCCGAGCTTATCGCTAAAGGCGGATATACTAAACCTTTGGCGGTGTTTGTCGCAGGGGTTTTTCAGGAGATGATGCCCGAAGGCGTTTCGTTCGGACATGCCGGAGCGATAGTAGAAAGAGGAATGGGCAAGGCGACGAATAAGATAAAAATGCTTGAAGAAGTCGGCAGGAAAACAGGAACAATCAAAGTCGCCAAATTTTATCACGAATTAGTCAACTCGCTTATTTCTCTCGGCGTCAAACGAGATTTCGAAGACGGCTCGTCCGACGATGTCAAGCCTCTATACAGCACTTTGAAGTAATTGTCTGCAATTTTATTATAATATTATATATAATATAAAATTAAATTAAGGAGCATCAATTTTTTATGTCTGAAACGGTTTCCCAAAAAGAATGGCGGAGCGCCATAACGTCTAATCAGGACGGAAAAATACTTATAAGAGGATATAATCTCGACAGTTTAATAGGCAATAAATCATACGCCGAAGTATGTTTTCTGCTTTTAAAAGGTGAACTTCCTAATCAAAACGAGGCTAAAATGCTTGACGCCATCTTCGTTTCCTGCATAGATGCCGGAATAGCCACGCCTTCAGCCGTTGCCGCAAGAACGGTATTTTCGGGCGGAAATTCGCTTAATGCCGCTGTTGCCGCAGGAGTATTGACTCTCGGCGATGCGCACGGCGGAGCCATAGAAAAAGCCGCAAAGATGTTTCAGGATTATTTAAAAGGCAAAGAAGGCATTAATGATGCCGATGTAAAAGAAATGGCGGCAAACATAGTCGACGACGCGCTTAAAAACAAAAAGAGACTTGCGGGTTACGGGCATAAGCTTCATACGGTTGACCCGAGGACGAAAAGGCTTTTAGACGTTGCCGCAGGTCTTAATTTTGGAGGCAATTACGTTAAGCTTGCAGTTGGGATAGCCGATGAATTCAGGCTCAAAAAGCCTGAACAGAAGCTTCCTCTTAACGTTGACGGCTGTATCGCCGCAATAATTTCCGATATGGGATTCGATTACAGGCTCGGCAAAGGCTTCTTTATTATCGCCCGTTCCGCCGGACTCGTCGGGCAGGTTTTTGAGGAATGGATGAGGGAAAAGCCTTTCAGGAGATTGTCGCCCAATCTGCATGAATACGACGGAGTGCCGGAACGCGAGCTATAAAAGCAAAAAGATATTTTCAGTTTGTTGAAATTAAATTTTTTCCCTGCTAAAATTAAGTAAAAACGTTAACATATAAAATAAGGGGAGAGTAATGGACGATAAAGCGTTAACAATCGAATTTGTCAGAGTTACCGAGCATGCGGCTATATCTGTTGCACGGTTTATCGGGAGAGGCGACGAAAAAGCGGCGGACAGGGCTGCCGTCGAATCTATGAGGGAATCCCTTAATTATATCGATATAGACGGCACTATCGTTATAGGCGAAGGCGAAAGAGACGAAGCTCCGATGCTTTACATAGGAGAAAAAGTAGGCAGCGGAAAAGGGCAGAAAGTAGATATAGCAGTTGACCCTTTAGAAGGAACTACTTTAGCCGCAACGAGCGCCGCAAATGCTATTGCGGTTATGGCGATAGGCGACCACGGAAATTTCCTTCACGCTCCCGATACATATATGCAGAAAATAGCCGTAGGACCGAAAGCGAGAGGTGTTATCGACATTGATCTTTCTCCGACCGAAAACCTGCATAGAATCGCAGATGCGCTTAACAGATATGTCGAAGACCTTACGGTTATTATCCTTAACCGCGAAAGACATAAATCCTTAATAGAAGAAGTAAGAAAAGCCGGAGCTAGAATAAGGCTTATACAGGACGGCGATGTTGCGGGAGCAATCGCCACCGCAAAAGAAGATTCCGGCATAGACGTTCTTATGGGTATAGGAGGGGCGCCTGAAGGAGTTCTCGGGGCGGCGGCATTAAGATGCGTCGGAGGCGATATGCAGGGCAGGCTTGTTTTCAGGAATGAAGGCGAAAAAGAGCGCGCCTTTAAAATGGGAATAAAAGATTTAAATAAAGTTTACGGAATTCAGGAGCTTGCCGCCGGTGACGTGATATTCGCCGCAACCGGCGTAACTAACGGCGATTATCTAAAAGGCGTCGAATTTTTTCACGGCGGGGCAAAAACATATTCCGTAGTTATGAGGTCGAAAACCGGAACCATAAGATACATAGAAGCAAACCACTATTTTAATTACAAAGAAATAAAATAAACCTCCTTTTTTTTCGTTGCTTTTAATTCCCCTTTTTAACAAAAGGGGTGGCATTTTGCCTCTCGAAGATAAGGCAAAATGACGGGGTATTTATCCGACTGGCACGAAATTTTAAACAGTCTCTAAATTAATGGTATAATTAAATAAGTACAATTTATACCGTTAACGGATTTATATCGTAAAAGGAGCGTGTTTATGAAAGTTTTTATTACGGGCGGCACGGGGTTCGTAGGTTCGGCAGTATCCGAAAAAATTAAATCATCAGGCGCTTCCGTCACCCTTCTGGAACGCAATAAAAAGAAAATTCCGCATTTAAAAGAACTCGGCTTTGAAGTTTTTGAAGGAACGCTTGAAGAGAAAAGCGCTGTCAGCGCTTTTTTATCAGCTGACAAATTTGACGCCGTAATAAATCTTATCGGAATAATAAGAAGCCTGCCGGAATTTTCATTTCAAAAGGTTCATGTAGATTATGTAAATATATTATTGGACATGGCAAAAGAAAGCGGCATAGAGAGATTTATTCATATGAGCGCGCTCGGCGCCGCCGAAAACAGCGATTCGGAATACTTTTCGACGAAATACGAAGGCGAATCTCTTGTTCGGAATTCCGGACTTAAATGGACGGTTTTTCGCCCGTCTTTGATTTTTGGAAATAACGCCGGTTTTTTTGATGACCTTATCGATTTGGTAAAAACAAGAGCATTTGTGCCGATAATAGGAACCGGTGAAACCAAATTTGCGCCTATAGACGTTTTTTCCGTCGCCGAAGCATATAACAATGCTTTATATAACGAAAAAACATTCAATAAAGTATTCCAGCTGTGCGGTCCCGATACTTATACCTTTGAGGATATGATAGATTTAATTATGGAGATTTTGCCGCCGAAAAAATTAAAAATCCATGCGCCTTCTTTTGCAGCCGAAAAATCTTTAAATATTATTGAAAGATTATCGCCGTCTTTAGCCAAAAGTATGCCTATAACATCCGACCAGATTCGAATGCTGAAGTATGATAATATTTGCGAAGAAGCTATGGACGGATCCGACGAACTGTTTGGGTTAAAAAGAACACATTTAAAAGACTGGCTTAAAGAATATTTAACAACTTCACACAATTCTCATGAGAAAAAATGAAGAAAATGAAAAAATTTTAATAGTTCAGCTTGCCGATCCCGAAAAAGAACCGGAAAAATCGATAGCGGGTCTTATATTTGCAAGAACGCTTGCCGTAATGGAAAACGACATAAGTATATTCAGCATGGCAAGAGCGCCTTTGCTGTATATCAAGAATATAAACGAAAATCCTCTTATAGACAAAAAATTTAAGGATTTAATAATCGAAAATCTCAACGAATTATTAAGATATTCATCTTCCGTTTCAATTTATATCTGCTCCAAGAGTAAGGAACTTTTATCATTGGACGAAAGCATGCTTATAAAACCCTTTCAAACAGCCGGTATGCTTACCCTCCACAATTTAAAACAAAACTCCGACCATACCTATTTCTTTTAAACAATCCGCTCGGCATATTATCTTCATAAAAATATTTTTTTAAATTTACTTGACTTTTAATAAAATCGATAATATTATTTAAGTGTGGTAAAAAGTGGTAAAAAGTGGTAAACATTTAATTATATTAAAAATTAAAATAATTAAACTTAAATAATTTATTTATTTTATTTATGCTTAGCGGAAGATATAACCATTCGATAGACGATAAGGGAAGAATAAAAATTCCTCAGAAAATAAAGGATTCTTTGGTATCCGCTTATGATAATACTTCTTTAGTCATTACCAATCTTGACAAATGTCTCGTAGCGTATCCGATTGAAGAATGGCGCAAATTGGAAGAAAAAGCTCTTAAACTTCCGTCGATGCAAAAAGACGTTATAGAATTTTTAAGGTATTTTTTTTCAGGCGCAGAGGAAGTAGAACTTGATAAAATGGACAGAATACATATTCCGCAATCGCTTAAAATAAGCGGAAATTTAAATAAAGACGCAGTTCTTGTAGGAATAATCAACAGGTTCGAAATTTGGGACAGAAATCTGTGGGACGCAAACTTTGAAGGCGCAAAATCCAATTTCGAATCCATTGCGGCTACTATGTCGCAGATCGGCTTTTAGTAAATATATAATAATATACTATGTCCTTTCATATACCGGTGCTTTTGGACGAAACAATGGATATTTTAAATATTGAGCCGGGCAATGTTTATGCAGACGGAACTTTGGGAGGCGGCGGTTTTTCGGAAGAGATATTAAAAAGGTTAAACAAAAACGGTTTTCTTATCGGGATAGACAGGGATGCCGAAGCCGTGAAAAATGTACGCACCGAATTTGAAAACAGATTCGATAATAAAAATTTCAAGCTGTTTCATTCAAATTTTAGTAAAATAGATGAAATAGTACATGCCGCAGGATTTAAAGAAATAGACGGTGTCGTGCTTGACCTGGGAATAAGTTCCATTCAGCTTGAAGGTGCAAGAGGGTTCAGTTTTAACGAAGATGAAAGCGGCGGAGGTTTAGATATGAGAATGGATAAGGAAACGGGTTTGACGGCATACGACATAGTAAACGGCTATTCGGAACAGAATATAGCAGATATTATATATAAATTCGGAGACGAAAAATTTTCGAGGAGAATAGCAAAAAGGATAATAGAATACAGAAAAAATAAACCGGTGGAAACATCCTTAGAACTAGCGGACATTGTTAGAAAAGCGGTTTATAAAGGTTACGGAAAATTCAGGAAATTTAAAACCGACCCTGCTACAAAAACATTTATGGCGTTAAGAATTTTTGTAAATGCAGAATACGATTCATTGTCGGAATTCTTAGAAAAGCTTAAAAATGTTTTAAAAAAAGGCGGCAAGGCGGTTATAATTTCTTTTCATTCCGGAGAGGACAGGCTCGTTAAGCATTTTTTAAAAAATAATTTATTTTTTAAACCGTTAAATAAAAAACCTATAGTTCCGGGAGAAGAAGAAATAAAAAAAAATCCCAGATCAAGAAGCGCAAAATTGAGGGCTTTTGAACATGTCTAAAATAAGACCTTATTTTATCGTGTTAGTTATTATATTGACAATTTTGGGTATTTTTTACGTATGGACATCTATGGAAAGCATAAAACTCGGTTACGATATTACAAAGCTTAACAATATTAAATCTAAATTAGAACATAAGCGCAAAGAACTTTTAATTAAAAAAACGGCTTTAAGCTCTCCATCCAGGATTTACGGAATTGCACAGAAAATGGGTTTCATTTATCCGGAAGAGGGCGAAGTTATAATGGTCCATGATTAGAGTATGGAAAACTACTTTAAAACTGAGAATGATATTCGGTTTTATCGTAATCCTGATTTTTGGAGGGTTATTAATAAGCAAGGCATTCGACCTTCAAATCATCGAAAGCCGAAGATTGAGGATGCTTGCCGCCGAGCAGTTTCGCGCAAATGTTTATTTTACGCCTGAGCGCGGCAATATCTATTCTTCTAACGGCAGCATACTTGCGGCAAGCGTTAACGTGCCGGGAATCGCCGTTGACCCTTTGATGGTCGGGCATAAACTCAAAAATGCCGAAAAATTATCTAAAATAACGGGGATAAGTTACACAAAAATAATTAAAATACTAAACCGCAGAATTCAATTTGCCTGGATTAAAAGGAGAGTATCCGGACAGACGGCAAAAGACATCGAGAAGCTGGGAATAGCCGGGGTCATTATCGTAAAACAGCCTGTAAGATATTACCCTAACGGAACGATGCTGGCGCATGTATTAGGATTTGTAGGAATAGACGATAACGGTTTGTCGGGGATAGAATATAAATACAATAAATTCTTAAAAGGGAACAAGCGTGCGCTAAAGGTTTTGCACGACGGTTTGGGGCAGTATATATTTGTAAGAGGATTCGGGCTTAAAAAAGCAACGCACGGCGATAATATTTATTTAACTATTAATAAACAGCTTCAGTTTATAACCCAGTATTATTTAGACAAGGAGGCGAAGGCGGCCCATTCCAAAGGCGCTTTTGCAATACTTATGGATCCAAACACGGGAGCGATTCTTGCTATGGCGGATTATCCTTCTTTTAATCCAAACCGTTACTGGAAATATTCCGCAAGATATTGGAGAAACAGAGCGGTTACCGATGATTTTGAACCGGGTTCCACTATGAAGCCGTTTGTAGTTGCCGCCGCTCTTTCCGAGGGGCTCGTCAAACCCGATACCGTAATTAACTGTTATCACGGAAAATATTCGTTAGACGGGATAACCGTCCACGATGTAGAAAACTGGTTCGGTAAATTTACCGTCAACCAGATAGTCGAATATTCCAGCAATGTCGGCGAGTGCCAAATAGGCATGAAATTTAAAAAATCTCAGCTTTATAGATGGTTTAGCTTATGGGGATTCGGGCATACCCCCCATGCCGGACTTCTGGGGGAGTCAAGAGGCATTGTAAGACCTTTAAACGAATGGTCGGAAGTAGGTCCATGCGAAATGGCGTTTGGACAGGGCATCAGCGTTACGGGACTGCAGGAAATGGTCGGGCTTTCGGCTATAGCAAACGGCGGATGGATTATAAAACCCTATATTATAAAAAAGATAGTAAATCCTTACGGAAAAATTATTTATAAAGCTAAACCGAAATATTTAAAAAGAATAATAACTGCCAAGGTGGATAAAGAAGTTAAATATATGATGCGCTTAGTAGTTAAAGGCGGGACCGGACAGTATTCCAAACTCATAGATTTTAAGGTTTCAGGAAAAACCGGGACCGGACAGATTGCCGACCCGAAAACCGGTAAATATTATAAAAACAGATATACGGCATCTTTTATGGCTTTTGTTCCATATAGGCATCCGGAATTAGCGATGCTGGTAGTCCAGCAAGAGCCGTCTAAAATAGGCTATTACGGCGGAGCCGTCAGCGCGCCTGTGGTGCGCAGCGTGTTTAAAAACGCATTAAATATATTAAACGTAGAACCCGGCGAAAGCGCATATATAAAGCAGTCTAAAACGAAGGCAGGCGTTAAAGCCCCTATTCATGCCGCCGCAACCGGCACAACAGAGAATACTCCGTCAGCCGTTTCCGGAGTAATGCAGGATTTAAAAGGTTCTACTATTTATGAGGCATTAAATATTTTGAAGCAGTATAGGATTGGCGTAAAAATCAGCGGAAGCGGATATTTATATTATCAGAGCATAAAGCCCGGGACTGATGTAGGCAACGAAAAAGCCATAATTTTAAAATTCAGGCCGCATAAAATGGTAAAAAAAATCAAAAATCAAAAATCAAAAATCAAGAAGTAAAAATCAAACCTATGAATATCAGGGATATTATAAAAAACAGCAACTTAATAAAAGACGTATTAGGGAAAACCGATATCGATGTTGCCGGAATTTCAAACGATTCACGCAATATAAAAAGAGGCTGGCTTTTTGCGGCAAGAAAAGGGACTAACGTTGATTCCAATATTTATATAGACGAAGCGATATCAAAAGGCGCTTCGGCTATATTGACCGATGCTCCGGAAACAGCTGAAAGGCTTAAGAACAAGGATATTGTTATTATATTGGCAGAGAATGCTTTAAAAGCCTATGCCGTTATTTCCAAAAACTTTTTCGAAAACCCTGCGGAAAAATTAAAAATCGCGGGTATTACTGGAACAAACGGCAAAACTACAACTACTTTTTTAATAAAATCCATCTTAACGGCGGCGGGAAGCAAAACAGGCTTAATAGGAACGATAGATTATGAAATCGGAGGCGGATTCGCTCCGTCTAAGAACACTACACCGGATGCGTTTGAACTTAACAGGATGTTTTCGGAAACTGTCAAATCCGGCGGCTCCTGCTGTGTTATGGAGGTTTCTTCCCACAGTCTTGTGCAGGACAGGGTTTACGGAGTTCCTTTCGACGTTGCTGTTTTTACCAATTTGACCCGCGACCACCTCGATTACCATGAAAATATGGATAAGTATTATTCGGCGAAAAAAAAGCTTTTTTCGGAGATATTATCAGAAAGCTCCAAAACAAAGAAATTTGCGGCAATAAACAGCGACGACCCTTACGGAAAAAGACTTTTAGGCGAATTAAAAGAAGAATTCGGAGGCAAAGATGAAATCGGTCTGCTCGCTTACGGATTAGACGAAGACTGCGATATATCCGCCAAAAATATAAATTATTACAGGGGCGGCTTAAAATTGGATATTATTTTTCCCGACGGAAATACTGCAAAGGGAATCCGTTCGAATCTTATCGGCGGATATAACGTTTACAATATACTTGCCGCAGTTTCAGCGGCTTATGCTCTCTCGGCATCCGAAGGCTCTATAGTTTCAGGAATAGAATCGTTGGAGAATGTTCCGGGCAGGGTCGAAAAGATAAATACCGGAAATGCAAGGTCGCCTTTAATTTGCGTAGATTATGCGCATACAGACGATGCCCTTAAAAGGGTGCTGTCCTCTTTAAGGAATATAATAAGCGGAGGTAAACTTATAAGCGTTTTCGGATGCGGAGGCGACAGGGATAAAGGGAAGAGACCTCTTATGGGTATGCATTCCGCGGATATAGCCGATATAAGCATAATTACGTCCGATAATCCGAGAAGCGAAGACCCGCTTTCCATTATAAGGGAAATAGAAACCGGCATAAAGAAAGGGCAGTTTGTAGATAAAGAAAAACTTAAAGATAAAGTGAACGGGCAAGTTTATAACGGGCATGTTTATACTATCGAGGAAGACAGGGCAAATGCAATAAGGCTCGCGCTTTCCTTGGCATCCGAAGAAGATGCGGTGCTGGTTGCGGGGAAAGGACATGAAGATTATATGATCGTTAAAGAAAACAGGTTTCATTTCAGTGATAAAGAAGAAATATTAAAATATTATGAAAATAGAATATAACTTAACTTTAGACGAAATTTTAAACTGTACCGGCGGAAAAGCCGTAATTGCCGGAAACGGAACAGGACCTTTCGTTTTTAACGAAATATTTACCGATTCAAGGGAAGAATTTTCTAAAAATGCGCTTTTTATAGCATTAAAAGGGGAAAAATTTAACGGAGAAGATTTTGTGGACGGCGTTTTTAAAAAAGGCGGCTCCTGCGCTTTAGTTTCATGGGATTTTCTTGATAGCCATGATATATCGGCATATTCCGATAAAATCGTCATAGCGGTTGAGGATGCGGTTTCCGCCCTTGGCAATATTGCAAAATTTTATTTAAGCAGGTTCGATTTAAAGAAAAAAATAGCCGTAACCGGTTCTTGCGGAAAAACGGCTACAAAGGAAATGGCATATGCCGTGTTTTGTTTAAAATACGGTACAGAAAAAGTTCTGAAGAACGATTATAATTATAATAATCTTATAGGCGTCCCCAAGGCTATTTTAAGATTAAATAAAAATTACGAGTATCTTATTTTAGAAATCGGAACAAATAAAAAAGGAGAGATAAAAAAACTTTCCGAAATTATATCTCCCGACGTAGGAGCAATTACCAATATAGGCAGGTCGCATCTTCTGGAATTTAAAAATACGGAAGGAGTTTTTGAAGAAAAGAAAGAACTCGCCGTTGCTCTAAGCCATAAAAAAGATGCTTTTTTGATATTAAATGCCGACGATGAAATATTATCCGAAGAATATAAACATAAAAATTTCCCCGGCGTAAATATTATTTCGTTTGGATTCGGAAAACAAACAGGCATTACTCCCGATATTCAGTGCAGTAAAGTCGATAAGATAAACGGCGAAACAGGAAAGGCTCTGATAGAGCTTTCTTTTAAAGGAAGAAAATATTCCGCGAATATCAATTTTTACGGAATGCATCTGATTTCCGATATGTTATGCGCTCTTTCAATAGCCGCGGCTTGCGGGATAGACATAGAAACCGGATTAAAGGCAATGGAAGGGTTTATGCTTCCAGCCGGAAGGATGCAGACGATTTTTAATAACGCCGACGGATATATAATAGTAAACGATTCCTATAATTCAAACCCCGATTCTTTGAAAGCGGCGCTGTACTATATAAAAACAGATTACGGCGGCAAAAAAAAAATATTGGTTTTAGGGGATATGCTGGAATTGGGAGATTCTGCCGAATCCGAGCATATAGAAATGGGACGGAACGCCGCGGATGCCGCAGATTTTATATTTTATAAGGGGAATTACTCCGATTATATAACAAAGGGGCTTGGAGAAAAAGGATTTAAAGGAAAATTTTTTATAATAGAAAATAAAGACGCATTCAAGGATGCCTTTAAAAAATTAGATAAAAAAAACAGCGTCGTATTGGTCAAAGGTTCGAGAGGGATGAAATTAGAGGAATATTTTGAAGAAATTCCGAAAAAATAAAAAAATAGAGGCGGCTTAAATAACAATGTTAAATTTTAATATAGATTTTTTTAGATATATCACGTTCAGGTCGTCATATGCGATAATTTTATCTTTAATATTATCCATAGCGTTCGGGAAACTCTTTATTAAAATATTGAAAAAAATGAAAATAGAGCAGGTCGTGAGGGATGACGGACCTAAATCCCATATAAGCGAAAAAAAAGATATTCCTACTATGGGAGGTCTCCTGATATTATTCAGCGTCTTAATTCCTGTATTACTGCTTACAAGGCTTTATAATTTTTATCTTTATATGGGCTTATTAACCCTTATAATTTTCGGACTTATAGGCTTTACCGACGATTTTTTAAAAGTCAGGGGGCATTCGTCAAAAGGGCTCAGAGGTAAATATAAATTTGTTATCCAGAGTTTAACTGCCCTTTTTGTTTCCGCCGTTCTATATTTTCACGATAAATCATTAGGGTTGGTAGTTATCCCGTTTGTCAAGGATTATTATCTTAATTTGGGTCCTTATTTTATAATTTTCGCGGCTTTTATAATAGTCGGTTCTTCTAACGCGGTTAATTTAACGGACGGGCTCGACGGATTAGCCATAGGAGTTTTTGCCGTTTCTATAGCCGGATATCTAATATTTTCCTATGCCTCATCAAATTATAAATTTGCGAACTATCTGTCCATACCTTATATGAAGAATATTGGCGAGGTAGTTATTTTATGCGCTTCTCTGTTCGGGGCTTCGATAGGCTTTTTATGGTTTAATTCTTATCCGGCATCCGTTTTTATGGGAGATACCGGTTCTATATCTCTCGGGGCGGTTCTGGGATACGTTGCAATAGTTTCTCAGCAGGAAATACTGCTTGTTATAATAGGCTTCGTATTCGTAATCGAAGCGTTAAGCGTCATATTTCAGGTAGGTTCTTATAAATTGCGTAAAAAAAGAATATTTAAAATGACTCCTATTCATCATCATTTTGAAATAGAAGGCGTGCCGGAGTCTAAGATAGTAATAAGGCTGTGGATTATTTCATTAATATTAACAATATTTGCACTTTCTACGCTAAAATTGAGGATTTTTTAATGAGCGTTTTAATTCTTGGTTTCGGAAAAACGGGCAGGGCTCTTTACGATTATATAAACAACGCAAACGGTTGCCGTGCAAACGGACCGGTCTTAATATACGATGATATTGCCGAAGCCAAAGGACTGTCGGACGAAAACGCTTTGTTTTTTAATAAAACAAACGAGGATATTTTATTCGAAAAATATTTTGATAATATTAAACTGTGCATTGTCAGCCCCGGAATAGAAAGGAGCCACAAAATCATTTTAATGCTGAAAAGCCGTAATATTCCCGTTTACAGCGAGATAGAATTTGCCTATAATGAATTAAAAAATAATCCTAAAATTATTGCTGTTACCGGAACAAACGGAAAGACTACAACGGCGACTCTCTGCAAAAGCGCTGCAGATAAAGCCGGTTTAAAAGAAAGGACGTTTGTCGGGGGCAATCTTGGAGTCCCCTTTATTTCGGGAATAAAGGATTATAAAGATTTTATTCTGGAAATATCGAGTTTTCAGCTTGAGTGGGTTTATAACTTTAAACCCGATATAGCCGTCCTTCTGAATGTTGAGGACGACCATTTAGACAGATATGAAAATTTCGACGAGTACAGGCTTACAAAATATAAATTGTTTAAAAATCTTAAATACAGCGACATAGCAGTCCTGAATTACGATGACCGCAATTCGTCTATTTTAAAAGGCGTTACGGGCTCAAACGCCGTTTTGTTCGGATTTGACGAAAATAAATGCGACGTTTATTATAAAGACGATGCAATTAATTTAAGACTTAAGGCTCTTTGCGGTTTTAACGCTTCTATATCTTTGAAAAACGTTCATGATAAAAGAAAATTTGTTATCGGCGATATGATGGCTGCGGCATGCGCTTTAGTGTTATACGGAATTTCTCCCGATATTATAGAAAAGGCTTTTGAAGAATATAAACTTTTAAGGCACAGGGTTGAATATATTGGGAATATTGAAAATATAGAATTTTATGACGATTCTAAGGCGACAAATCCCGCTGCGGTAATAAGCGCCCTTGAATCGTTCGGTGCCGGAGCAGGGAAGAACAGGAATATAGTTCTTATACTCGGAGGCAAAGACAAGGGGTTTAATTACGAATATATGATTAAACCTATAAAGGACAGCGTAAGAGCATGCGTTTTGATGGGAGAAACAAAAGACATACTGCATGATGTTTTACGGGGGCACATAGAACTGTTGAAGGCGGACGATATGGAAGATGCAGTCAAGAAGTCGTTCGATTTTTTAAAAAATAATATTGAGGCGGATGCCGCAGGGACGGTTTTGCTTTCCCCCGCATCCTCCAGTTTCGATATGTTCAAGGATTATAACGAAAGGGGAGATGTATTTAAAAAATCAGTCCAGTCATTGCGAGGAGTCAAAGACGACGAAGCAATATAATGCGAGATTGCTTCGCTTGCGCTCGCAATGACAGACGGGATTGCATCGGACACGTGGTCCGATATGCTTGCGCTCGCAATGACAAAGTCCGGTCATTGCGAGGAGTCAAAGACGACGAAGCAATATAATGCGAGATTGCTTCGCTTGCGCTCGCAATGACAAAGTCCGGTCATTGCGAGGAGCGTTAGCGACGAAGCAATCTCATATGGCTGAGAATAATTTTATATATAGAATATGATTAACTACGGAAAGATTTTTATAAGAAAATACGATATAACATTATTTTTAACGGCTATACTTCTTATGGCCGCCGGGCTCGTTATGGTCTATTCGACAAGCGCGATGATTTCCATCGTCCAATACGGCGACAGCTATCATTTTGTTGTTCGGCAGGGTATTTACGTTGCCGTGTCTGGACTTTTTATATGGTATTTAATGCATAACGATTACCATATTTTGAAATCGTTCTATAAGATTATTTTGTTGGGAATAATAATTCTAATGTTTCTGGTATTTATCCCTCACATAGGAATAGACGCCGGAGGTTCCAGAAGATGGGTCAATTTCAGGATTTTCAGCATACAGCCGTCAGAATTTCTGAAGATTTTTTATATAGTCTATTTGGCTGCTTTTCTAGAAAAAAGGAAGGACATACTTGACAAAAACCCCTATTCGCTTATCTTTATAAGCCCTTTTATATTTATGGGAATTTTAGATCTGTTACTTTTGAAAGAGCCGGATTTCGGGACAAGCTTTATTCTGTTTGTTATAACGTTCATAATGCTGTTTGCGGGAGGAGTAACCCTTATTTATCTTATTCTGACGGCCGTTTTTGGGAGCGTTGCGTCATATTTTCTGATTTTTACCGTCACATACAGAAGAGACAGGATACTCGCTTTTCTTCACCCGTTTCAAGATAAGTCCGGTATAGGTTTTCAAATAATACAGTCTTTATATGCATTCGCAAGAGGCGGTTTTTTCGGGGTGGGTCTGGGCAACGGAAAGGAAAAATTATTTTTCCTGCCGACCCCTTATTCGGATTTTATATTTTCTACCGTAGGGGAAGAGCTTGGATTCATAGGAGTGTTTATATTTATAATTCTTTACTTATTGATGGCGTACAGGGGATTAAAAATTGCGATACATGCGCCGGATCTTTTCGGAACTTATCTTGCTTACGGAATCACCTGCCTCATCGCGTTAAGCGCTTTTATAAATATCGGGGTGGTTTTGGATTTACTGCCGACTAAAGGTCTTGCTCTGCCTTTCATAAGCTACGGCGGCAGTTCTTTGCTTGCTTCGTGTATCGGCATAGGGATTTTGCTTAATATATCTTCTCAGAGTCTTAAAGGGAAAAATATTTAATGAATATTATAATTGCGGGCGGGGGAACAGGCGGGCATTTATTTCCCGGCATTGCGGTTTATGAAAAATTAAAAAGTTTAGACGGCGGAGCAAAGGTTTATTTTATAGGGACCGAAAAAGGCATAGAAAACAGGATTAAAAATGACCTTGGTTTTGAATTATTTATAATAAACGTGCAGGGATTTTCGGGAAAAAGTTTTATGGATAAGTTAAATTCTTTGGCAGGACTATTCAGAGCCGCAAAAAAGGTAAACGAAATTTACCGCAATATAAAACCTGATTATGTTCTGGGGTTGGGAGGATATATTTCTTTTGTTCCCCTTATTGCGGCGAGATTTAAAAATATAGAATGCGGCGTTATGGAGCAGAATGCAGAGCCGGGGCTTTCTAATAAAATACTGTCGTTATTAGGAATAACCGTTTTTGCTTCTTTTGAAAAAACAAAAAAATATTTACGTTTTTCCCGCGTTATAGCAACCGGGAATCCGGTAAGAGAAAAAATCTATAAATTAGCCGTATCGGAATCGGCAAAAAAATATGAATTTACAAATAAAAAAAAATTAAGCATATTTGTTTTCGGAGGTTCTCAAGGGGCATCTTCCGTTAATAAAGCATTCATGGATATGCTGTCTATGCTCGGCGAGGAAATATCCGGCAACATAACCGTGTATCATCAAACAGGCGAACGGGATATAAAAAAGGCCGAAAGTTTTTATAAGAGCGCGAAAATAAGCGGATACGAAGTTTTTCCGTTTACCGGCTCTATAGAAAATTATTATTTGGCAAGCGATATTGTTATATGCAGGGCGGGGGCAGGCACACTGTCAGAACTTGTTTTATTGAGAAAGCCTGCAATTTTGGTTCCATACCCTTTTGCGGCTAAAAACCATCAGGAGAAAAACGCTTCGGCGTTTTCCGGCAAGGGTTGTTTTTATGTGCTCAAAGATGATGAAAATCTTTCTAAAGATTTATTACAAACAATCCGTAAAATATTTTATAATAGAGATTTATTAAAAGATATGTATGAAAATTTAAAAATATTTCCGGTTAAAGATTCTGCTTCGGAAATAGCAGGCATAATATTAAATAAAGGAGAGAAATAATGAAAAACGGCGTCAAAAAGATTCATCTTATCGGCATAGGGGGTTCCGGCATGAGCGGTATAGCCGAAGTTCTTATTAATTTGGGTTATTCGGTTACAGGCTCCGATATAGAATACAGCCAGACAATAGAAAAAATTGAATCTATCGGCGGCAGGGTTTTCATAGGACACAGTTCCGAAAATATTAATGATGCCGAGGTAGTAGTCTATTCTACGGCTATTCAGGAAAACAATCCTGAGCTGTCGGAAGCCCGAAGCAAAAAACTGACGGTCCTGAGGCGCGCCGAAATGCTTTCCGAATTGCTTTCCTTAAAAAAAGGCATTGCTATCGCCGGTTCTCACGGCAAAACGACCACTACGTCCATGATATCGTCTATACTTGGGGAAGCCGGAGTTGATCCTACCTTTGTCGTGGGCGGAAAGGTTTTCGGTTTAGGTATGCATTCAAAGGTAGGCAAAGGCGATTATATGGTCGTAGAGGCGGATGAAAGCGACGGCTCTTTTTTGAAGCTCAAACCCGATTATTGCGTCGTTACGAATATAGATTATGAGCATATGTGCTATTACGGAAACATAGAAAATTTAAAAAAATCGTTTATAGATTTTATAAATAACATTTCTTTTCTCGGTTTTGCGGTTTTATGCGCCGACAGCCCAATATTAAGCTCTCTTTTTCCTGAAATAAACAAAAAATATTTTACCTACGGCATAGAACAGAAGGCGGATTATTATGCTTTAAATATATCGTTGGAAAAAAATTCGTCTTCGTTTGATGCATATTCGGGTGAAAAATTAATAGGAAAATTCAATTTATCGGTTCCGGGGATACACAACGTTCTGAATGCTCTTTCCGCTATCGTTACCGCCAAAGAGTTGGGTATCAAAACGGAATTTATCAAAAAGGCGCTTAAGGATTTTCACGGCGTAGAGAGAAGATTCCAGATTAAAAAATCTAACGACAGGCTTATAGTAGTTGACGATTACGCGCATCATCCGGTTGAAATAGCGGCTACTCTTAAGGCCGCCAAAAACTGGAACAGACAGATAGTCGCCGTTTTCCAGCCCCACAGATATTCAAGAATGAAAGATTTAATGGACGATTTCGTAAGTTCTCTTAAACTTGCAGATTTCGTTATAATAACGGATGTCTATTCCGCAGGAGAAATAGAAATAGAAGGCGTGTCGTCAATGGCATTATCGGAAAAGATGAGACGCGAGGGCTATAAGAATGTTTTTTACGTTCCCAACAGGAAGGATATAAAATCTAATTTGAAAAATATGCTGAGAGGCGGTGAAATGGTAATATTTCTCGGGGCAGGCGATATAACCAAGAGCTGCGACGATTTTGTCCATAGCAGAACCAGAACCGGCGGCAGAAAAACATCTGAAGCATACGTCAAAGGATTATCGGCATCCAAAATTAATTCTTAAAACTATGAATAAAAAAAAGCGCATAAATTTATTAAGCGGATTAAAAGAATTCGGGATAGAATTTCTGGAAAATGAAGAAATGTCGGCATATTCTTCCATTAAGATCGGAGGTTTGTCCGATTTGATTATATTCCCGAAAAACGAAACCGAGCTGATTTCCGTTATAAATCTGCTTAAATCAGATTTATGCGGCTATTATATTATCGGCAGAGGGACAAATACGCTTTTTAAAGACGAAAGAATATGTCTTCCCGTTATTTCGTTTAAAAGATTCAACTCTGAACTGTCTGAAAGCAAAAAAAATGAATCGGAAATCGTTTTGAAGGCAGGCGCGGGAATACCGCTGTCGAAGATTTTAAGCTATACAATAAAAAACAATATGGGCGGATGCGAATTTTTTTACGGAATACCCGGTTCTGTCGGCGGGGCGGTCAGAATGAACGCCGGTTCTAAAGAAAGCACAATAGGAAATATTATCGATGCCGTGGAAATTATCACCGATAAAGGGATAAAATATACTATAGGAAAAAACGATTTGGAATTTTCATACCGCAGTTTAGAAATCGCCGGCATTAAAGACGGATACTTCATTACCAAGGTACACCTTAAGCTTTATATGTCATCCGCGTCAAAGATAAAGGAGAATATCGAGATCTTCAAAAAAAGAAAATCTTCTCAGCCTCTCGGCGAATTTTCTTTGGGATGTATTTTTAAAAACCCGTCAGGTGTTTCTGCCGGAAAAGTCATAGAAGAAATAGGATTTAAAGGTTTTTCCGTGGGCGGAGTTTCCGTTTCGGAAAAACACGCTAATTTTATAATTAATAAAGGCGGCGCAAAACCGGATGATATTATGTCTTTAATAAAAAATATTCAAGAAAAAGCGTTGTTGCACAGGGGTATTAAACTGAATACGGAAATAAAAATAATTTAAAAAACAATAAATTAGCGATTTATATGCGGGAAAGCATTAAAAATTTTAGAATCGGCGTTTTGGCCGGGGGCAGGTCTGCGGAGAGAGAAATTTCCATTAAAACCGGAAATGCTGTTGCGGGTTCGCTCAAAGAAAGCGGCTATAACGTTATAACTTTCGATTTAGACGAAAATTTTGTCGAAAATTTAAAAAATATAGATGTCTGTTTCATAGCTCTTCACGGAACTTATGGAGAAGACGGAAGGGTGCAGGGCGCTCTCGATATATTCGGCATTCCCTACACGGGTTCCGGAGTCTTAGCAAGCGCGCTTGCTATGGATAAAATAAAATCGAAAGCGTTATTTAGTTTTTACGGATTAAAAACTCCTCCGGGAATTGCCGTTAAAGCAGGGGAAAAACGAGAACTCCTGATGGAAAAACTTGAGCATGCAGATATAAAGCCGCCGTATTTCATTAAGCCTAACGCTTCGGGTTCCAGCATAGGATGCGGTATCGTCCATAAGGAAGAAGAGCTTGCGAATGCATTAAACAATGCTTTTAAATATGACGATGAAGTATTGATAGAAAAATATATTAAAGGAAGGGAGATACAATTTGCGGCGGCTTTCGGAAAACCGCTCGGCTGTGTCGAAGTTAAACCTAAAGATATTTTTTATTCTTACGATGCAAAATATACTAAAGGCATGACCGAATATTTAATTAACCCTGAATTAACGCAGGAAGAATATGACGAATGCGAAACTGCCGCATTGAAAGCAAATGAAATTATAGGATGCAAAGGGGTTTCAAGAACCGACATTATACTTTCATGCGAAAGTTCTGCTTATATTCTTGAAATTAACACGCTCCCCGGTTTGACGGAGCTCAGTTTGGTTCCTATGATTGCCGGAAATAAAGGTATAAGTTTTAACCGGTTAATAGAAGATATAATAGAAGATGCCGTTATTAAAAAAGAAAAACAATAAAATAAATAGAGCAAATAGAGGCAATTTTAAAAAGTATTTTTTAAATTCTGTTTATGCGTTTGCGGCGATTATTTTAATATCCGCCGCAGGATATTTCGGATATAAATCTTATAACTATTTATTTTTTAAGAAGAAGGTATTTATTCTTAAAAAAATAAGCGTAAGCGGGAAAGGTTTAACCTATGGGGAAAAGATTAAAATTATAAAGCAGTCGATGCTCAGTAAAAATGAAAACCTGATCGGCGTTAATTTAAAAAGGGTTTCAAGATTAATAGCATCGGACAGATGGATTAAGGATGTTACGGTTTATAAGAAATATCCCGATAAAATAGTAATAGTTTTAAAAAAAAGGAAAATATTTGCAATGATATCTTATAAAAACAATCTTTATTATATAAGTCCGAACGGGTATATAATAGGCAGGGCTGATTATCGGGGAGGCTATAATTATCCGGTTATTACAGGCTTAAATGGGGACAGCGGCAATGCGGACGGTTATTTTAAGAAACTAAAGAAAGCGTTATATTTTTTAAAAATTGCAAAATCTTCCGTCCTTTCAGGTCTTATCGGTGAGGCGCATATAGAGAAAGATAACGGGATAGCGGTTTATACCGTAAGCGGATTATATATAAAGTTCGGCGTAGGCAGGTATAAAAACAAGCTTAGAACGCTTAAGAAACTGCTGGATGAAATCAACAGGCTTCACATTAAGTATAAACCCTATATAAACTTAGAATATAAAGATGAAGCGGTTATAAAAGTAAACAGAGGCTCCAGAGTATTGCCGGCAAATTACAAAAATACCGCAGTGTCGCCGGACGTCTTTAAATAAAATATATGCCGGTTAAAAAATAGAGGACGAATTGGAAAAGAACAATAACATTTTTGTAGGATTAGATATCGGGACGACAAAAGTCTGCGCAATAGTCGCCGAGGCCAAAAACGATGCTTTAGAAATAATAGGCGTAGGCACAAGCGGCTCTGCCGGACTTAAAAACGGCGTCGTAGTCAATATCGAAAATACGGTGGAATCTATTACCAAAGCCGTAGAAGATGCCGAACTTATGGCAGGCTATCAAATTCAGGATGCAGTAGTGGGAATTGCCGGTTCACATATCCGCGGATTCAGTTCCCGCGGAATAGTAGCCGTTAAAAGCAGAGAGGTGACCCAGCAGGATATAGACAGGGTAATATCCGCGGCTAAAACTATGTCCATACCTATAGACCATGAAGTCATACATGTAATTCCGCAGGGTTTCACCGTGGATGACCAGGATGATATAAAAAATCCCTTAGGTATGAGCGGTTTAAGGCTGGAAGCGAGCGTCCATATAGTCACGGCTTCAAGCATAGCGGCACAGAATATCGTAAAATGCGCCAACAAAGCAGGCATAGATGTTTCAGAAATCGTTTTGGAACAAATAGCGTCCAGCGAGGCTGTTTTAACCGAAGACGAAAAAGAGCTGGGAGTAGCCCTTATAGACATCGGCGGCGGAACTACCGACGTAGCTATATTCCATATGGGCAATATAGTGCATACCTTTGTAATACCGAAAGGGGGGCAGAGCGTTACGAGCGATGTGTCTAAAGGAACTACGACTATTCCTCAAGAAGCAGAAAAAATTAAAATAAAATTCGGCATAGCAAAGGAATCGCTTGCCGGAAAGGATGAGATAATTGAAATTCCGGGATTCGGAGGCAGACCGCCGAGACCAATATCCAGACAGCTGCTCGGCAACATAATAGAACAGAGAATGGCCGAAATATTTACGTGGATTAGGAAAAATATCGAAAAAAACGGTTTGGAAAGCAAAATTCTTTCCGGATACGTAATCACGGGAGGGGCGGCTCTAATAGACGGTTCTGCGGAACTCGCCGCAGAAATTTTTAACGCTCCGGTAAGAATCGGTTATCCTTTAGACATGGGCGGTTTAACCGATGTTATAAGTTCTCCGATATATTCTACGGGCGTCGGACTCGTTAAATATGCGTATAAAAATAGAAACGTACTGAATAAAAAATCTTTTTCTTCTAAAAGCGGGGACAATCCGTTTGTTATTATAAAAAATTGGTTTTCCGATTTAATAGAATATTTTTTTTGATAATTAATAAAAAACGCTTAATTTAATAGATATTTTTTACGATATATAATAAGGCGGCAAAAGGAGGAATAATGTTAGAATTTGTAGAAAACAATGAATTAACGGCAAAAATAAAAGTTATCGGCGTCGGCGGCGGCGGCGGCAATGCGGTTAACACTATGATAGCGGCTGGACTTTCAGGAGCAGATTTTATAGCTGCAAACACCGATGCGCAAGCATTAAAAGCAAACGCGTCGAATATAAAAATCCAGCTGGGAGAACAGATTACAAGGGGACTGGGAGCCGGAGCCAATCCTGAAATAGGAAAAAAATCGGCTTTGGAAGATATAGAAAAAATCAGGGAGACTTTAGAAGGTTCGGATATGGTGTTTATTACTGCCGGGCTCGGCGGAGGCACCGGAACCGGAGCGGCTCCCGTAATTGCGCAGATAGCCAAAGAAGTTGGAGCTTTAACCGTAGCCGTTGTTACCAAACCGTTCCTTTTTGAAGGCAACAGAAGGATGAAACAGGCAGATGAAGGTTTAAGAGAACTCAAAGCTGTCGTAGATACGGTCATTACCATTCCAAATCAGAGGCTTTTAGCCGTAGTCGGTAAAAATACTCCCATGGCAGACGCTTTTAAAAAAGTTGACGATGTTCTCTTGCAGGCTGTTAAGGGCATATCAGACTTAATAAATGTGCACGGATTTATTAACGTCGATTTTGCCGACGTCAAGACTATAATGTCCGAAATGGGTATGGCGCTTATGGGGACGGGTATTGCGGAAGGGGAGAATAAAGCGCTGGAAGCTGCACAGAAGGCTGTTTCAAGCCCGTTATTAGAAGACATAAAGATAGAAGGCGCAAGGGGTATTCTTATAAATATCGCAGGCGGAAAGAATATGAGCATCTTTGAAGTAAACGAAGCAGCCGAAAAAATTAAATCCGAAGCCCACCCAGACGCCAATATAATATTCGGTGCGGTGATAGACGATACTCTCGAAGACAAAATGGTTGTAACTGTCATAGCCACAGGATTGGGTTCAGAAACGCGTCCGGTTTCTTTGGTTTCCGTTAACGGCTCCGGCGCATCGCCTGTCCAGACTAACGCCGCCAATCCTCAAAATCAGCAGATTCCTGAAGTTGCGGATATAAGCAATAAAACCGAATCCAAAACTATATACAGTATAGACAGATTTTCCGGCAAAGAAGAAGAGGATGAGGATTACGAAAGCGAAAGATACGATATCCCTACATTTATGAGAAAACAGGCTGATTGAGCATTATGACCGGCTCAGGGGATTCTAAAGAATTCGATATTAAGGCAAAGATATGGCTTGAAAAAGACGGCGAACCGGTTTTCGGATTAGGCAGGTTTATTCTGCTTGAAAAAATAGAATCTTCCGGCTCCATATCTTCTGCGGCAAAAGAACTCGGTTATTCTTATAAGAAAGCGTGGAGTTTTATAAATCTTATGGAGAAAAGGTTCGGTTTTGAATTAGTCAGTAAAAAAATCGGCGGCAGGCACGGAGGCGGTTCGGTTCTTACCGAAAAAGCAAAAAATATAATGAATATGTACAAAGAATTGCTGGAAAAAGAAAAAACTTTTTTAAAAGATTATCACGCGCATACCCCGCACCTTCTGCACCCCTCGAAACATTGAGGAGTGCTCTTAAAGTTGATGCCTCTCAAGCACTCGTCCAAGAGATATTTTTTTGTGACCCCCTGGTCTATTATTTCCCAGGGTAAAAGTTCATCTTTGCCAAATTTTCTTATAAAGTCGTTTATGCCGTATCCTTTGGTCTCTGCCGCATTTTTGAGGCTGATTTTATTTATAAAAGAATATATCAAAATTTCGTTGGAAATTCTCGAACCCCTTGCAAAAAAAGCTTCGGTAAAAGCGGCGCTTAAAGAGTTTATCTTTACATTAAGATTAGGCAGGCGCTTAAGTCCTTCTGTAATATAGCGGGCTTTTTTGCGAAGAACTGCCGTGTTTTCAAAATTTTCCCATTGAAGCGGCGTCCATGCTTTAGGAACGAAAGGTCCGAACGATGCTGTAAGCATACCTATTCTTTTATGGATTTTAGATGCTTCTATAAACTCTGTCCTCATTAATTTAATAAGATTTATAGTTTCGTCAAGGTCTTCTTTTTCCTCGTATGGAAGCCCAAACATAAAATATAATTTTATATTTACTATACCTTTTTTAATTATATTTTTAAGAGCGGCTATTATTTCTTCATTGCTTAGAACTTTATTGAGCATTTTCTTGAGCCGGCAAGAGCCTGTTTCTATACCGAGAGTTACGGTTTTAATACCTGTTTCTTTTATTAAATCCAGATTATTTTCGTCAAGGCAGTCGAATCTTATCGAAGATAACGAAAAATTTTTTTTAGAATCTATGGAAAACTTCATAATTTTATTTATATATTTGCTGTCCATGGTGCCTAATCCTACGAATCCGGCTTTATCGACTTTATCTAAGGATTCTATAGCTTTAAAAACAGACTCGGGATTAGATTCTCTCTGAGGCAGATATATAAAACCGGCGCTGCAGAATCGGCATCCTCTTTTGCACCCTCTTTCTATTTCAATCATGTTTATGTTGCTTAATTCAGAAAATTTGGTAGTAATAGGCGAAGAAGAGAATACAGAATCTTTATCTGCCCATTTTCTTTTTATTTTTTCTGGATAACCCGGGAGATGTCTGATTTCGCTTAAGACGTTAGGATTTTTTTTGTCGAATATAAAATTATAAGCGGACGGTATGTATATACCGTCTATTTTTGCCGCATTTTCAAGGATTTCATATTTATTTTTGGTTTCTGCAACTTTAAAAAAATCCGGAAAAATCGCTTCTGCCTCGCCTACAAACATAAGGTCGAAAATCTGGGCTACCGGCTCAGGATTCAAGAACGCTATTACCCCGCCCGCCATAATAATAGGAAAAGATTCATCCCTATCTTTAGAGAGAAAAGGAATTTTTTCTGCGGATAAAATTGAAAGAATATTGAAGAAATCGTTTTCATAACTTAGCGAAAAAAATATGAAATCATAACTTAAGAGCCGCTGTCTCGTTTCGATGGATATAATCCCCTTAGATGTATCGTCCTGCAAAAAGGCCCTGTCGCATGAAATAAATCCCGATTTATTTATTAATTCGTATGCCCTTAAAAAACCGAGATTAGACATTGCCACACTATAGCAGTTTGGAAATACGATGACGGCTCTAAGATATGCGCCGAAAGGTTTTATTAAATTGCTTCGTTCTGATTCGAGATAGATGTCGTACAGTTTTTGCAGGTTATTTTTATTATTAATGTTAATGCGGGGATTGGAAAGATTTCGGTTTTTGATCATGCGGCGGTATTATGTTTCATGCTGATTTCACCGAAGCTATCCTTTCGGTGACGAGTTCGGCTATCCTTTCGTCTATGCCGAGATGATCGCCTAATTTAATATTAATATCGGGGTATTTTTCTCTATATCCGTTGATTATTTCCGGGATATCTCTCGAAACATGATTGCCGGAGTATAAAAAATACGGTATGACAAATATGGATTCAAATTTTTCGTCTGCCAATTTTTCGATAATACTGCGTATGTTTGGTTCGGCATGTTCTAAATAGGCGCATTCTACGTTAATTCCCTTAAGTTTAGATTTTATTATTTCAGTTATACTCTTAAGAATTTCGTTTGCTTCTCTTCGTCTTGAACCGTGTCCGAGAAGAACTATCGATTCTTTTTTCATAAATTTTATCCTTTTTAAATTTATCGTGAATTTATCCTTTCATTATGCCTGCTGTATATTTTATAATATTATTAAACGTTGTGCAATCGAGATTGTCATTGCGAGCTATGTTGTCATTGCGAGCGAAGCGAAGTAATCTCGCATTATGTCGGAGCCAAGCAATCCCGCTTTAGATTGCTTCGTCGCTAACGCTCCTCGCAATGACTGATATTGTCATTGCGAGCGAAGCGAAGCAATCTCGCATTAGATTGCTTTGTCGCTAACGCTCCTCGCAATGACAGAATATTGGAATTTCTTAAACTTAAAATAGTTTTTAAATCGGGAGGTTTTTTAATGAGCATTAATGGCGAATATGCCGTGTCGGTAGAACGGTTAGTCAAAAAATATAAAGATTTGACTGCGGTGGTATGTTGTCATTGCGAGCGAAGCATATCGGACCACGTGTCCGATGCAATCCCGTCTGTCATTGCGAGCGAAGCGAAGCAATCTCGCATTATGTCGGAGCGAAGCAATCCCGTCTGTCATTGCGAGCGAAGCGAAGCAATCTCGCTTTAGATTGCTTCGTCGCTAACGCTCCTCGCAATGACTGATATTATCATTGCGAGCGAAGCGAAGCAATCTCGCATTAAATTGCTTCGTTGCTAACGCTCCTCGCAATGACAGGATGTTGGAATTTCTTAAACTTAAAATAGTTTTTAAATCGGGAGGTTTTTTAATGAGCATTAATGGCGAATATGCCGTGTCGGTAGAACGGTTAGTCAAAAAATATAAAGATTTGACTGCGGTGGACGATATTTCGTTCACCGTGAAAAAAGGCGAGTTTTTTGCTTTTCTTGGTCCCAACGGAGCGGGAAAAACTACAACTATAAAAATCCTCTGCACCCTTGCGCGGCAGACGAGCGGCAATGCATATATCAACGGATATAACACATTAACCGACACGAAAGAAGTAAGAAAATCAATAGGACTCGTATTTCAGGACCCGACGCTCGATAACGATTTAAGCGCGTACGAAAATTTAAATTTTCATGCGAAACTGTACGGAATGAATAAAAGCGCCATTAAAGACAGAATAGATTATATATTAAATTTTATTGACCTTTACGGATACAAAGATAAGCCTGTAAAATTATTATCGGGAGGAATGAAAAGGAGGCTTGAGGTCGGAAGAGGACTGCTCCATTCCCCCTCCGTGCTGTTTCTTGACGAACCTACGGTGGGGCTTGATATTCAGACCAGAATAAATATGTGGGACTTTATAAACAGACTCAGAAAAAAAGAGACGACCACCGTATTTTTAACGACGCATTATATAGAAGAAGCCGAAAACTGCGATAACATAGCTATAATAGACAACGGAAAAATAATAGCGATAGACACGCCTTCCGCCTTAAAAAAGTCCGTAGAATCCAAAACCAACCGGATTGCTACGCTTTCTGACGTTTTCATATCGCTCGTGGGAAGAGAGATAAGGGAAGAAACCGGTTCTGCGCTGGACAGAATGAGGGCATTCAGCAAAGTATTAAAAAGATAAGCTCTTTAGTATTATTTCCGAGGAAGCCTCAAGCGCCAAAGTCCACCTTAGGGCTTCAAGCGGGGTCGGTCCCCATGAAAAAGAACCGTGGGATTTAATTATAAAAACGCCGTTTTCTTTAAATATATCTTTAGCTTCCAGTTTAAGCTTCAATCCGCCGGATTTAATATCTTCTATAAATTTAAGCGGCATAATATATATTTCCGGGAAAAAATAGGCGGATTCAAAATCTGCAGGAGTTATTTTATTTAAGCCGGGGTATTCGGCGCGGAGTTTTTTAATAATTAAAGGGGAGGATTTGAATTTATCCGTCTTTTTTTTATCGAGAACTAATGAGAGCGCAATCGCATTTACAGGATGGGAATGAAAAACGGTCGAGTCTTTAAAACTTTTTAATATAAATTTATGAACCTCCAGTTCTGAAGACGGTTCCGACGTTTCCGCTCTTTTAACCGGATTTGGCACTTTCCCGGATTGTTTTCCGGGATTAAGCGGAACTATGGTAAAATCGGAAGGTTTTAAATCTATTAGGCTTTTTCCGGCTTTTGTAATAAGTATGTTTTCCTTTATCCCCATACTGATATTGCCGCTGTGGGTATCAATAAGACCTTTGCCGAAGGCTATCTTGCAAACCTTTCCCAGCTCCGATACATATTTAGAATATTCTTGTTTTTTTGTCTTGTTTTTGAACATTATTGAAATTTATTTTAACTTACCTATAAAACGAAAACAATAAAAAAATTACACTATATCTTAAAAAAATGGTATAATATAAAGTATAAATGGGGGCGCAACGGTTTCGACGGTGATATTACGGCTGTAAGCTGCATGTCGAGGACGCTTTGTAGGCTCGTTAATCATTCGAAGCAAAACATAATCGCAGATAACTACGATTACGCATTAGCCGCTTAATCGGCTGACGTCTTTGAAATTTCTACCTGCAAAATTCAAAGGCGACAATTGCAGGGTATAACGTGAATGTTTCCTTTTCGTTTACGCAGAACCTTTAAAAAGGACGGCAGAAAAAAGGTTTTGTTTATTCTTTGCTTTTCGATGCCGTATTTAAAGAATAAACTAAACATGTAGATGCTTTAGTTTTAAATCTTCGGACGCGGGTTCGACTCCCGCCGCCTCCACCATTTAGTTTCTTCATATTTTTCCGGTCATTATTTCCTGCTTATTTTTCCCGCGTTTAGCCTATGCGGGTATATCGCAAAGCATCGGCACGTTTTACTTGACGAACGTCAAATAATTTTGTATTATTTCTTAATAAGGCGTAAAATAAAAAAAACCATGTCTAATCGGACCGGCGGAGAGAAGATAAAAATTGTCGCAGATAACAGAAAAGCATCTTTTCTTTATGAAATTATAGAAAAATATGAAGCCGGTATTTCGCTTTACGGTCCGGAAATAAAATCTGTAAAATCCGGAAAGGTAAATCTTTCGGACGGTTATGCAGTTATAAAAAACGGAGAGGCGCTTCTGCTGAATGTACACATAAGTCCATATGAAAAAGCCGCAAGGGAAAACAAGGACCCTCTCAGAACAAGGGTTTTATTATTACATAAACATGAAATTTTAAGACTTCAAGGAAAAATAAAAGAAAAAAACCTTACGGCAGTCCCCCTAAAAATGTATTTAAAAGGCGGTATGGCAAAGGTCGAAATTGCCCTGGTAAAAGGGAAAAAGCTTTACGATAAAAGAGATTCAATTAAGGAAAAAGAAAATAAAAGAGAGATGGAAAGAGCCGCCAAAAACAGCTCTAAAAGCCGGTCTGTTTAATCAACAGCAACAAAAATTATATATAATAAAATAATATAATAGATATAATAAACGGAGATTTCAATGTCCAAGGAATTTAAAAACCGTTCAATTAAAATTTTCCTTCAGACGGTTTTATTTTTCTTTTTTCTTTTTGTTATAAGTTTTTCTCATACTGCCGGAGCCAAAGCAGGCACAAGAAAGGCTCCTGATTTCGATTTAAGAGTGCTTAATCCGGCTTTATCGGGCTATAACTATTTTCGGCTTGGAAGTTTTAGGGGACATATAGTTATAATCAACTTTTGGGCTACCTGGTGTCCACCTTGCAGGCACGAAATACCTATGCTAAAAAAATTTTATAAATCTGAACGGTCAAACGGGGTTATCGTTGTCGGCATAAACGTAAATGACAGTTTGGAGGGCGTCCGTTCTTTCGTGAAGCAGTATCATATTGCATATCCGGTTGTTTACGCAAGTTCGGGGGTAATAAGCGATTACGGCGGCTTATATGAAATTCCGCAAACGTTTTTTATATCTAAAAACGGGCGCATGATGTTTCACTGGAAGGGGGAGATATCGCGAGGAGCGCTATACGGGATTACAAATAAACTTTTGAAAATGAACTGATTTTTTTTAAATTGTTTTTTATAAAAATTAATGTATAAAATTTAAATATATTAAAATTTAAGAGGTATCATTATATGGCGATCGACGATATGCTTCACGAACTAAAGGACCTTGCGAAGGTCGTTGACGAAGCTTCAAAAAAGATAGGAGAATTTAAAAAACCGGTAAAAGAAAGTTCGGACAGTATACCGCTTGCTCAGGACGGGATTTCCGACATCATAAAGGAAACCGAAAAAGCCGCAAACAGCATAATGAATCTGCTTGACGAGATAAACGAAAACTCCAATAATATCGACAAAAGCCTGCATGATTTAATAGAGCTTAATCCTATAAAAAAAATTAAAGAAAATTTAATAAATCTGAAAGAACTTAATAAAAAAAATCTTGATAAAATTTTAGACGTTCTGTCCCTTCTTTCGTTTCAGGACCTTACCGGACAGAAACTCTATAAAATACAAAATACCCTGAACGAAACAAAGGTTAAACTGTTAAAGGTTTTAGTGGATACGGAGGTGGAAGCTAAAGACATTCCCAAGGAAAAGAAAGCAGAGATATACGGAAAATTAAAAGATATGGTCGCAGATAATCAAAAAATGGCTCAGAACGACGTAAATTCGATGCTCAGCGAATTGGGATTTTGATGTTCTTTATCGTTTTTTCTTCTTGCTTTTTCTGTATAAATATGGCATAATAACATTTTTGTATTAAAAATATCAAAGTCCCCATCGTCTAGCCGGCCCAGGACATCGCCCTTTCACGGCGGCAACACGGGTTCGAATCCCGTTGGGGACGCCATTTCTTCGGCAATTCTCCCTTTTTCTGGTTCACACAGGTCTTAAATTAAGAAAATAAAAATATAATATATTATGATATAATATATTGGTCGTTTCATTTTCATTGCATATAAATGTTTTTTTTGATACTATAGGATAATGATATTTATTTAATTAATAATATTTTTATTATAATAGCAAATGGTACTCGAAGATATAAAATACCAGCTGGACCAATTTTACAGTTTCGACAATATAAAATTATCTTTTGAAGTTTTAAATAAGCAGGGTTTTATATACTTTTCCAACGGCAAAATCCTTAGCGCCGTTTTAGGTTCCGAGCGCGATATAGATGTTTTTAAAACATTAAGCGGAATAGATTCAAATATTAATATATCGGTAAGCATAGGAGAGTCTGCGCCTGAAACAACGCTCAATAAATATTTCGATGAAATTTTAGAAATAATTTACGGGGGCGCTGAAGAATCAAAAAAGGATAGGGATATTGATGCAGACCTGAAAAATTCAGAAATTATTGAAACCGGTGAAGAATCAACCCCGGCTATAGTCGCCAGAATTTCCGAAAGCCTTTCTGTAATTCCGGGCGTTGAATCGATTATTGCCATAAAGGATGACGGAGAGATTTTATATTCTAAAGGCGTGGACGATGCCGAATTCGAATCTGCAGACGCTATGTTTTTATATAACCAGTCAAAAGAATTGGGAGACATATTAAACTTTAATACTTTAAAAAGCGCGATATGCGAAGCTAATAATTATAAAAAAATAATTATTAACAACAAAAATATTTTATACAGCATGAAAATTTCTTCGGGAGTTCCTGCGCTTAAAACGCAGATGGAAGCTGCAAAACTCTTAAAAGACTCATAACTGCGGTCGGAATATAATATAATTTATGAACGCTAATGATAAGAGTATTATAGATAAAATACTTAAAATTGCCGGCGTAGATGCCTGTGCGGTATCTTCGTTGGACGGCGAGGTATTGAGATACGAAACAAACGACGGCGAAATATTGCCGGAGCAGATAAATAAGGTTTCTATGGAGATAAGCAAGCTCTTTGCCTCGTATTCTCTTTCATCTGTCGATATCACTTCTCTTTATTTGAATTTCGACGACAGAAATATTATAGTTAACGGGTTCGGCAGCGGTTTTATTTTTATCTTGAGCAAAAGAAATTCAAATGTAAATCTGCTTAAGATGGAAACATCTTACTTAGAAAGCGAGTTTATAAAAATAGTCAGTCAATCTTTTGGAAGCATTTCCGGCAAACCTACGCTGATAAACTCTCAGTCGCCTCAAACGGCTGATAACGGCGACGCAGAGCATATACAAAAAAATGAAGAGAATGATGTGTTTAATGCGCTTTTCAGCGGGAAAAACGGCGGAGAAGTTAAAACCGGCAAATTAATTTCGAAAAGCAATTTAGATGCAATTAAAGATCTTTTTTCTTCCAGTATGGGTCCGATATCCGCAATACTTTTTGATGAAAAAATTAAAGAATTAAACGAGGACGCCGATAATTTTAACGCGGAAAACATAGAAAATTTAATAAATAGGCTGTCCGAAGAGATAGAAGGCAAGAAAGAAAGATTAAATTTTATTACTGCCGCAAGAAATATTATAGATTAAAAGAGAAAACACCCATTTATTAATTTTATCGCCGGCGTGGCTCAGGGGTAGAGCAGCTGATTCGTAATCAGCGGGTCGTAGGTTCGATTCCTATCGCCGGCTCCACTTAAATAAATACTTTGCGGTACTTTACTCGGCGTTGCCCTTAATCCTAATTTATAAGCCAGCCTTAATCTATACCGCACCCATTGTCAAGACTTTTTTAATTTTTTTATTCCTTTTTATTCCTTCTTTTAGCGTTTCATAGCCAGAAGGATAGATATCGTTCTATTTATTTGAACGGATTAATAATTTTTAATTTTTTTTCTATTTCTTGTCCGGCATGTAAATCTTCGGAATACAAAATATCGCAGTTATTTTCTAATGCGGAAGCTATTACAGCGCTATCCCAGTAAGAATAATTATATTTCATTCTAATCATTGATGCGGCAAGCAATATATCTTTAGAGAAATTAATTATTGAATATCTTTTATAGCAACTGTTAATGAATTCAATTATATTAGGTTCGCTAAATCCAAGTTTTTTAAGCATATTGTTGCTAACTTCATTAATTATTTGCGTGCTGATGGTAAAATTATCCGATAATAAAATATCTTTTGCAATTTCATGCTTTTTTAAATCTGTGTCCGAAAAACCGTATAGGAATATATTCGAATCAAGAAAGATATTATCTTTCATTGGCTTCATCCCTTGATAAAAAAGATACGCCGCTACTAAGATGCACAGGATTATTTACCGTTCTAAAAATAAAATCTTTATCGGTTTTAGAATCGTTATCCAATATTATGACTTTAGCTTTTTTTGCGTTAAAATATTCTTTAGGCAAATGAATTATTCCGTTTTTTATTTCTGTTTCGAATTCAGTATTTTGCATCTTCCATGCCTCTTAATATTGTAATATTATAAATTCAGGTATTAATGAATTAATTTATTAATTATACTGCTTTTTTTAGATACATTCAATTATTGTTTTAGATTAACTATTTACTTCAAAAAATGAATTAACCGTTAAGAAAACATTCCAAAAAAACTTTCAAGTTTTTTTGGAAATTACCGTCCATTAATTTTCGGAATGGGTGTCCAGTTAGGAACGGAATATGCAATCTTGACACTAATCGACTAATCTATTATAATATTAATAAAAAATATTTATTGAAATAAGGGGTGTTTTATTTATGTCAACTGTAACCGTCCGCGTCCCGGAAGATAAGAGGGACATGTTAAAAATAATAGCAAGCGTCGAAAAAAGAGAAATGAAAGATATATTGTCCGAACTTATAGACGGATACATAGAAAGCCATAACGAAACTCTCGAAATCCTTTCTAATCCCGATTGGGTAAGACTTATTAAAAAAGGCAAAGAAGAAATAGAAAAAGGAATTAAGGGGAAAACTCTTGCCCAACTGGAAAGTTGAAATAAAACCTACCGCAGAAAAACAGTATTTAAGGCTTGATAAGACAACCAGAAGCCGCATTAAAAAGGCTCTGGTTAATTTAGAGCAGTGCGAAAATCCGTTATTACATTCTAATGTTAAGCCGCTCGTCGGTGAACTGCGAGGTGATTATCGCTATAGGGTAGGAGGTTACAGGATTCTTTTTACGCCGAACGATACTAACAAGCTTCTTTACATTTATGCCATACTTCCTAGAGGAGATGCTTACAAAAAATAAATAGAACAATAAAAAACTTGACGGGCGGGGGAGGGGAGTATAATATAGTAATAATATACCAATAAAGATTATTTTTAATAATATGATATAAATAATTAAATAATAATATTTATCAAAAATATTACCTTATGAGCAAAAAAGCTCCCGCCGATTATTCTTTATTCGATAAACTGTTGTATCCTATTTTAGTGATAAACGATGAATACGACGTAATTTTTTTAAATACCGCGGCAAAAAAGGAATATTTGCAGGATATTGCGAATGGCGAATCTAATGTTAAAGACCGCTTGGATAAAAAATGCTATAAAATATCCCACGGTTATGACAGACCCTGCCATGAAATTGGAGAAGACTGCCCTATTAAAGAACTTTCTGCCGATAAAAATAAAAATTACGTCACGGTGAAACACAATCATAAAGGAAATTTTTATAAAGTCGAAGCATACAGGGACGCTGACGACCAATTTTTATTTTTTGAATCTCATTTTGACGTTACGGAACTTGCGCGTGAAATAGAAGAAATTAAATTCCGCGATGAACTTACCGGACTTTTAAATTCCAGCTCCTTTTCTTCTAAAATACCGGAGTTTATAAGCGACGCTAAGGACTTATGCTTATTAGTGCTTTTAGATATCCATAATCTCACTTATATAAATCAGGTTTACGGACTTTCGAGCGGGGACGGACTTCTTAAAAAAATAGGAGGCTTGTTAAAAGAAACTTTTAAAGACACGGATATAATAGCCAGAATAGCCGGAGGCGAATTCGGATTATTTTTTCGCAATATAAATAAAAAAGAAGACGCATTTATAATAAAGAACAAATTGGACTCTATTTTTAAAATTCCCATAGAGATAGAAGGAAAGAATATTTTGACGGAGATAAATGCCGGAGCCGCATTGTTTCCAGATGACGCCGCTGATTTTAAAACTCTTTACGAACGCGCCGGCGCCGCTCTGTTCGACGCAAAGAAAAGAAATACAGGCGATATAGAATTTTTTAATCCGCAAATGGCTGAAAAAGCGGCAGGTTTTGTCAAAGCCGAAACTTTAGTCAACAGAGCCTTAAAGGAAAATCTTTTTGTATTTTACTACCAGCCTTATTTTAATGTTTCAGATTTGTCGCTCGGCGGATTTGAAGCTTTGGCGCGCATAAAAGACGAAAAAGGACAGGTTTATCCTCCTTCGGCATTTATAGATTATCTTGAAAACAGTTTTTATATAGAACAGTTTGAAGAATATGCGCTTAAAACTGTTTTGAAAACGATAAAAGAACGTAATGTAGATATTTCTTTGAACATTTCCGCTAAAAGTTTCAATAAGCCCGGTTTTATGAGCAAAATCCTTTCAGCCTGCTACAACGTCGGCAGCAGGCTGACCATAGAAATAACGGAAAGGGTTCTTGTCGAAGATATAGCAAAAACTAAGATGCTGTTAAACGGATTAAAATACTGCAAGGCGGAGTTCGGCGAAGAAGGCGTTTGCGAAAGCCCTCTTAAAATAGCTATGGACGATTTCGGCACGGGATATTCCTCCTTGCTGTATTTAAAAGACCTTCCTATAAATATACTCAAAATAGACATATCTTTTATCAGGGATATTACAAGAGGACCTAAAGAGCTGGCTTTGGTAAAAGCAATAGTTGACCTTTCCCGCGATCTCGGTCTTAAAACCGTTGCCGAAGGAGTGGAAACGCAAGAACAGCTTGACCTCCTGAAATCTTTAGGATGCGATTTTGCCCAGGGATTTTTACTGGCAAAACCTATGCCCGAAGAAGAAGCGTTTTTGAAATAAAATTACTATATAATATAATAGAATATAGAATAAAAATAATTACTCAAAACATTTAAAAAAGTAAAAAACAGCTATCGGCTTTTCTTATATATTAGGTAAAAGGAGGCACAACGGTATGTCCGACAGGATAAATAATATCTTTTCATCTATTGCCGATGTTTATGATTTATGGGGACATATATTCAGTTTCGGGATTGACGGGATATGGCGCAAAATGGCCGCGGAAGAGGCTATAACAGATAATGACTATTATAAAATACTTGATGTTGCAACAGGCACCGGTTCTATAGCAATTGATATTTCCAGAAAAGCAAAGAGAGCCAAAAAGCAGGTTGAAATTACAGGAGTAGATTTTAATTCCGACATGATAAAAATCGCCCGGGATAAAATAAAAAAGAAAAAAATAAAAAATATATGCTTTAAGATAGAAGACGCTATGGACCTCGGCGAACCGGGATGCGCTTACGACATAGTTACCGCCGGTTTTTTACTTAGAAATGTGGACGATACCGAAGTTTTTGCGGAAGAACTCAGGCGAATCTTAAAAAAGAACGGTAAATTCATATTGCTGGAGATGGGCAAACCGCAGAATAAACTTTTAAATATATTTTTCAGAATATATTTTTTTATAATCAGGACGGTAGGTTCGCTGATAGATAAGAATGCCTATGACTGGCTGACATACAGCATACTGGCGTTTGACAGAAAAAAAATGGCGGATATATTAAAAGAAAAAGGTTTTAAAGATATAAAAATTAAAAATCTTCCTTTCCATATAGGCTTTTTAATTAAAGGAATAAAAGCCTAAAAATAAAAATTAAATAAGCATAGAGATAAAAAATATTGACTTATGACTTTTAAGTCATTATAATAAATTATATTATAATGACTTAAAAGTATTAAAAATAAAATAAATAAATAAAATAAATCAAATAGAAAAATATTATGAAAAATAAAATCTTTAGCCTTAATGCGCTTGTTTTAGTTTTCATTTTATCATTGTTATTTTCACAAGAGACATATGCGTTTTCTGCGAAATCGGTAAAAGTTATTACTTTACATGAAGCGTATCTTCTTGCAATCCGCCGAAACGGAGCGATAAAAGCCGCCGGAGAAGGCTATTATCAATCAACCCTTTTAAAATGGTCTGCCGTCAGTATGCTTCTGCCCGACATCGACCTTAAATATACCGACCAGAGAATGCATGTCAATGCGCCTGCATCCTTTAAATCGTCTTTAAGCGGACTAGGTCCTATTTTTTTGTTTTTTTATCCTAACACCGAATACAGCTTTACTTTAAATCAGCCCATTCTGAATATAAGCGCCATTCCCGCCTATTTGTCTGCGCAAAATACGTCAGCCGGGGCAAAAATGAATTTTAACGACGTGTCTGCGGCGACGCTTTATAATGTTGCGGTGGACTATTATACGGTTTTAAACGATTTAAGTTTAATTAAGGCGGATACTAAAACTTTTAATGAAGCAAAATCGCATCTTGAGCTTACAAAGGCTAAACTGACGGCAGGGCTTGCTATTATTACGGACCTTCTTCAGGCTAAGTCCCAGTTTTATGCTGCAAAACAGGAACTTATAAGCTCAAAAAATGCCCTGAAGGCCGCAAAAGCCAATCTTGCTTCTATTCTCGGCATCAGCCGGCATTTTTCGGTTTTAGCCCCGCCAGAACCGCGTATAAAAAGAGCGCTGTTAAAAAAATATATAATATCTGCCTATAAAAACAATCCCGGTTTAAGATCTCTAAAATATGCGAAAAAGGCTGCCGATAACGAAACACAGTATTACGAATCCCAATATGTGCCCAAGATTAACTTTACGGCTTCTTACAACTCGCCTTCGGATAACCATTTTATACCGGGAGGTTCGGTAAATTATTGGACTGCGGGTGCAACATTGACAATGCCTATTTTTCAGGGCGGAACCAGGATTATTTCTATCGAAAAGGCGCGTTCGGCGGCAAATCAATCGCTGTATAATATGATTCAGGCAAAACGGGATTTAAAGGCTAAGGTTGTATCGGAATTTTATAATATACGGAGCCTTAAATTCGAAGTGGATACTCTTGAGCATGAGGAAAGATTTGCATCTAAAAATTATATGCTGGTGGAAGAAGAATATAAGGCGGGTGTGGCAACAAGCGTCGATGTCGTAACGGCGCTTGCGGAATTGACGAGAGCAAGGCATAATCTCTTATCTGCCAAGTTAAGCTATTATGAATCGGTTTTAGGCTTAAAACGGCTTACCGGTTCATTTAAAAGAAAACTTATAGCTTTAACTGCGGATAAGTTTAACTGATTTTTAAAAAGTATATATTATAATATAATAAATATGGTGATGCTAAATGAACGGAGATAACGAAAAAACAGGCGAAAAAGAAAACAGCGGCTTAACTGCCGGAAATGCCGCCGTTAATAATAAATTCAATAAAAAGAATATTATCACTGCTTCCATTATACTTTTGCTTGCGTTAATAGGAGGCATATTTGTTTTAAGGTGGTATCTTTTCGGACTTACCCATGTATATACCGAAGATGCAGAGGTTGACGGGCATATAGTATCCGTCAGCACGATGGTCCCGGGCAATATCAAAGCTATTTACGTCCATAAAAACGAATCGGTAAAGAAAGGCGAATTAATTGCAAAAATAGACGATTCCACATATTATCCCGCTATGTTGCAGGCAAAAGCAAATTATAAGCTGGCGAAAGCAAAATTATTCAGCGCGGGCGGGAATATAGGCGAATATATAGGAACAAATTATAATTCTTATTATATAGCAAAACTTTCTTATAGGACGGCTCTTGCAAATTTGCGCAAAGCAAAACTTACGTATGACTTGGATAAAAGGGATTATAACAGGGATTTATTGCTGTTAAAAAAGGAATTTATTACAAAACAGCAGTTTGACTCGGTTAAAACGGCGTATCTGGTTTCTAAGCAAGCATATCTAATGGCTGTATCGGCTCTCGGCACAGCCAGAAGAAATTATTTTCAATCCAGTTATATGAAAAATAATGTCGCCGCCAATAATATGACCACGCTAAAGCCGCTGGAAGCAAATGTTCAGATAGCTAAAGCCGCCTATAAAGTCGCTCTGGCAAACTATAAAAATACTTTTATATATTCGCCTATAAACGGCGTAGTATCGGAAAAAATGTCTTATATAGGAGAGTATGTCATGCCCGGAACTCCTATAGTTATGGAAAATAATTTAAGAAGGGTATGGGTAACGGCAAATGTTAAGGAAACGGTTATAGGCAATATTAAGAAAGGAGACCCTGTGAAAATCAGGGTAGATTCATTTCCCGGGAAAGTTTTTAAAGGAACTGTCGAGTTTGTGGGTTCCGTCTCTACTTCAAAGTTTGCATTAATTCCGACTAATAATCCTTCGGGGACATTTACGAAGGTAACGCACAGACTTCCGGTGAGAATTAAAATATTAAACGACAGCAAACATATTTTAAAGCCGGGAATGATGGTGGAAGTAACTATAAATACCGGAAATACCGGAACAAAATAGAAAAATAACAACAATAAACGGACAATAAACTAAAAATAAACGGAATTCAAAGCAAATATCGTTAAATAATACTGAGAATACAGAGGTTTAAAAATGAATTTCAAAAATAGCTGTTATAAAAAATTGGTTTTATCCGCTTTGATTTTTATATCCGCAGGAGCGGCTTTCTTATTTTACGCATCTTATGCAATGCCCGTTAAAAGCGCTTACGGGTACGGAAACAGTCGCGGGCAGTATCTTTTTAATTACTATAACTGCATAGACTGCCATATAGTTAACGGGTTGGGCGGGACGCTCGGACCTTCTTTGTCTAATTACGGCAATAAAAACAAAAGCTTCATGTGGACGGTTAAGCAGATCGAAAATCCGCAGTCCCATTACAAGACGGGTTCGGAAGCAAAAATTAACGGAAAGACCTATTATGCTATTATGCCTTCTTACGATTATATACCTTACGGCGATATCGAAAAACTTGCGTCTTATTTAGAATCGTTAAAAAAATAAATTAAAAAATTTTAAATATTGTCATCGCCGCCGCCGTTTGTTTTATTATCGGCAAAATTATTACCGTTACTGTTAAAAGAGTTATCGTTTTGCACCTTGAGTTCATTTCTAAATGCAATATTAGTCCACGGATAAGTTAAATCTATATCGTATTCAGCAAACTTCTTTGCTATTTCAAAGTTTATGTCGCTGATTATAAAATGCCTCCTTATCGGCGACGATATCCATACAATCAGTTCCAGATTAAATGATGAAGCTCCGAAATTAACGAACCATACGGACGGTTCAGGCTTTTTCAAAACCTCAGGATTTTCTTCAGCTATTTCAAGCAGAATTTTTTTTGCGAGTTCCAGTTTTGAAGCGGTCATTTCAATGCCTAAAGGTATGTGCAGCCTTATCTTCGGGTCTCTGTGAGACCAGTTGATAACGTTGGATGTTATAAAATTAGAATTGGGAACTATTATCGATATGTTATCCCTCGTCGTTATAGTGGTGCTTCTTGCCCTTATGTCGCTAACTATGCCGTCATAACCCGAAACATCAACATATTCGCCTTCTTTTATGGGCTTTTCGAATAATATAATGATGCCGGATATAAAATTGCTTATAATATTCTGCATGCCGAATCCGATGCCGAGTCCTATAACGCCGGCTAAAAATGCAAGAGAACTAAGGTTAACTCCTAAAACCTGAAAGGCTATAAAAAAACCTATTATTAAAATAATATATTTGATAAATCTCGTAACGGTTTTTATGAAAGACTTATTTAAAGTTTTATTTTTCCTAAACTCTCTTTTGATCAGATTGGAAAATATATATGCTGCAAGATACGAGCCTATGATAATAGCGATGGATGCAAGTATGGATAACAGCCTTATTTTATTCCCGTCTATCGTATAAATTTTATCTCTTAAAAATTCAAACATAATTGATCCGTTAATTAAAAGAATTCCGTTCTTCCGTTTTTTTATTATATTTTTAATTTCAATATATTATAATATATATATAAAAAAATTAAAAATGATAAAAAGAAGACATACACGCACAATCAAAATCGGCAATGTTTTAATCGGCTCCGATGCTCCCGTCAGCGTCCAATCGATGACAAACACCGTTACCGAAGATGCCGTTTCCACAATTAGGCAAATAAAAGAATTGGAGAGCTATAACTGCGAAATAGTCAGGGTTGCCGTGAATACGCCGGAAGCCGCAAACTCTTTGAAAGATATCGTGAGAAGCGTTAGCGTTCCGATAGTCGCCGACATTCATTTCGACCATAGACTTGCTTTAGCATCTTTAGAAGCAGGCGTTAAAGGACTCAGAATTAATCCGGGCAACATAGGCGATAAGAAAAAAGTAAAAGAAGTCGCAAATGCCTGCAAAGACAGCGGAGTGCCTATCAGGATAGGGGTAAATTCAGGTTCTTTGGAAAAAGGGGTATTGGATAAAAATAACGGAGATTTTGCCGCGGCGATGGCGGAAAGCTCGCTTAAACATATAAAACTTTTAGAGGACGAATCTTTCTACGATATAAAAATTTCGCTTAAATCTGCCGATGTTTTAACAACCGTCAGGGGATACGAACTTTTGGCAGAAAAAGTAGATTATCCTTTTCATATAGGCATAACAGAGGCGGGAACGGCTTTTTCCGGAGCTATAAAGTCCGGAGTAGGATTGGGCATTTTGCTTTATAAGGGATTGGGCGATACCTTAAGGGTTTCTTTGAGCGACGACCCTGTTAACGAAGTTATCGCAGGTTATCATATTTTGAGGGATTTAGGATTGAGGCACGGCGGAATTCAGCTTATATCGTGTCCTACATGCGGAAGAACGGAGATAGATATCGTTAATATAGCAAAGGATTTCGAGAAAATTTCTGCTAAAATAAAATCGGATATAAAGGTTGCAATAATGGGATGCGTCGTAAACGGTCCAGGAGAGTCTATGCATGCGGATGTGGGCATAGCCGGCGGAAAGGAAAGGTCTGTTTTATTTTCTAAAGGAAAAATAGTAGGAAAGTATGACAATAAAGAAATACTTGGTGCATTGATGAAAGAGATAGAGAACATTACAGGTGAAAAAATTAAAAATCAGGAGTCAGTATGAGATATTCGGCATTTTTTATACCGTCTTTAAAAGAAGACCCTAAAGAGGCAGTTCTTAAAAGCCATAAACTGCTTTTAAGAGCAGGATACGTCCGTCAGCTTTCGGGAGGCATCTATACTTATCTCCCTCTCGGTTTAAAAAGTTTGCGTAAGCTGGAAGACATAATAAGACAAGAGATGAATTCAGCGGGAGCGGTCGAACTGTCGATGCCTTTTGTCCAGCCGCTGGAATTATGGAAAGAATCGGGAAGAGATGAAGACTACGGAAAGGAACTCCTGCGTTTTAAAGACAGGCAGGACAGGGATTTTTGCTTAGCCCCTACATATGAAGAGGTAATAACAGACCTTGTTAAAAAAAATGTAAAGTCATACAAAGAACTTCCCATGACATTATACCAGATTCATCTTAAATTCAGAGATGAGATGCGTCCGAGATTCGGATTAATGAGAGCCAAAGAGTTTGTTATGAAAGACGCTTACAGTTTTGATGCGGACGAGGCAGGACTCGATGCCAGTTATAAAAAGATTAAGCACGCCTATGAAAATATATTTAAAAGGCTTGGATTCGATTTTAAATTTATTAAAGCCGAAGCGGGCGAAATAGGGGGAAACTATTCTGAAGAGCTTATGGTTTTTTCCGAATACGGAGAAGACAGGATAGTTATCTGTGAAAATTGCGGATATGCCGCTTCAATAGATGAAGCCGACTCCGTTTCTGATTATCACGGTCCGCTTGAATCGTGCAGACAGCCGAAGATGACCAAGCTCTTTACTCCGGATAAAAAATCTGTAGAAGAAGTCGCGGAATACCTTAAAGTCGATAAGACCTGCTTTGCAAAAACGCTTATTTACGAAACCGAATCCGGTTTTATCGCCGCAATGGTTAGGGGAGACAGGGAAATAAACGAACGCAAGCTGAAAAAAGCGGCAGGAATCAAAAATTTATTTCTTGCAAAAGAAGGAGATGTTGAGAGAATAACAGGAGCTCCGTGCGGTTTCGCCGGTCCGTTCGGATTAAACGGTATAAGTCTTATCGTTATAGACGAAGAGATCGGCAACTCGGAATACTGGATTACCGGAGCCAACCAAAAAGACGCCCATATGGCAAACGTAAAACCGGGGCGGGATTTTACTCCAGATATCACCGCCAATATAAGAAGCGTGCAGGCCGGCGATAAGTGCGTAAGATGTTCCGGTGTTTTAACCGTTAAAAATGCAATAGAACTTGGACATATTTTTAAACTCGGGGAAAAATATTCAAGCATTCTGAACGCAAAATTTTTGGACGAAAAAGGAGAGTCAAAATTTTTTGTAATGGGATGTTACGGCATAGGGGTCGGCAGAACGCTCCAGACGCTTATCGAAGTCTTTTCGGATGATAACGGGATAAATCTTCCGGTATCGGTAAGCCCGTTCACCGTTGCCGTCGTCAGCCTTAACGTCAACGATGAAAAGATAGTATCGGTTTCCGAAAAGATTTACTCCGATTTGACTGCTATGGGAATCGATGTTATATACGACGACAGGAAATTATCCGCAGGCATTAAACTTAAAGATATAGATTTAATCGGGATACCTTTTAAGATAGTAGTCGGCAATAAGACAATTAAGGATAATAAATACGAGCTTAATATAAAAAACGGCAATATAAAAGAGATTTTCGACGACCTTGAAAGTTTATATAAAAGAGTAAAAGAGCTTGTAAAATCGTAAAATAAAGTTGAATATTTTATTATAAATACCCCGTCATTTTGCCTTTCGAAGAAAGGCAAAATGCCACCCCTTTTTTACGACGCAGTCCAGTCATGAAAAAAGGTGTCAGATTTAAAATCTGACACCTTTTTTAACGAAGCAATCCCACTTTTTTATTTTCACGGACGACCGTCCGTTAATTAAGCTCAGCCAAATCCGCTGGTATGCCCGCCTCCGCAAGAACCTGAGCCGGAAGAACCGAAGCCCGCAGAGTATCCTCCGCTTCCGCAACTGCTGAAGGAACTTACTCTTTTTATAGGTTTTTCCGCTCCGCAGACCGGACACTTGATGTCGTCGCCTTTTTCGCTGAGTCTTTGATAAACTTCAAATACTTTTCCGCATTTTTTACATTCGTATTCATATATCGGCATATTTCTTAATAATCCCCCTTTGCAGTTTCTTTCTTTAAATATATTATATCATATAACGGCATTAAATTCAATTTAAGGTTTTATCCCTAATCCCGACTTAGAATTTTATATATATAGATTACCTGAATTACTTAATAATGTCATTGCGAGCGAAATGTCATTGCGAGCGAAGCGAAGCAATCTCGCTTTAGATTGCTTCGTCGCTAACGCTCCTCGCAATGACGAGATTAGGGATTATATTTACAGTCTTCCGGTAACAAGTTCTATATAATATTTATCGACGTTCAATCTGAACAGAGTATTTAAATAGTTTACTTTAGCCGCTTTATACTCGTCGAGCGTTCTGTCGAGATTTATCAGTGTCGTCATACCTGCCTTGTATCTGTTAGCAGTTATTTTTAGCGTCTGTTTTGCATTTATAACCGCAAGTTTTGCGACCTTTGTGTTCATAAGGTCTGTTTTGTATTGCAGATAAGCTTTTCTGACCTGCATTTCTATTTTATTTTTTAAAAGCCCCTGATATTCGAGCATTGTATTGTATCCGCTTTTAGATTTTTGCAGATTATTATAATCGTATAATCCGGAAAAAATGTTAAAATGGAGCATTACTGTTAGAGCATAGCTGTAAGAATCGTCGGGATGAATAGCCGGTCCGTTGCTGAAATAATCATATCCGGCAACCAATTTCGGCAAAAATTTGCCTTCTGCTTCTTTAACACCGAGCTTCATATTTTTTTTATTAAGAAGAAGAGCCTTATAATCCGGTCTATTATAAAAAGCGGTTTTTTGCAGATAAGCGATATTCAAAGCCGATTCGTTATAGGGCGAAGCGCTTAGACTGCTTGTGAGTTTATATTTTGAATTTATAGGAATGCCTATATTTATGTTTAAAAAATATTGCGCAAGCTTATAATTTTTTTTAGCTGACGCAAGTTTTTCTTTCATAGCCGCAAGCTCTACATCAGCCCTTAAAACGTCGGATGACACGACCTGACCGGCTTTAAAAAGGTTTTCCGCAAGCTTTTTATATGCCGCGGAAGTTATTACCATGCTTTTCATCAGCTTAACATACTGCTTGGCTAATATAACCGAATAATAAGCTTTAGCAACGCTGTATAAAACTTTTTGTTTAACTTCGCTCAACCCATTTTTGACGGATTGTTTATGAAGTTTTGCCCTTTTATAGCCTAAATATATTTTGCCGCCCATAAACAAAGGCTGTTCAACGGAAAATTCAGATTCGTAATTATGGATCATTCCAGGATTATTCAAAAAATTAGGGCTGAAATAGCCTTGAACATTCTGGTTTGTGAGTATCTTCTGATTTAATACGCTGCCGAATGCGTATAAAGGATTATCGGTATTCATATAAATTTCGTTAAAATCTATTTTAGGAAAAAAACCGCTTCGCGCTTCATTCTCCTCATAACCTGCGTTATTCAGCTTAATTTTTTCTAATTTTAATATTTTATTATATTTTAAAGCATATGAAAAAGCCTGATTTATAGACATGTCTCCTGTTTGGAACGCAAGGGCTTTTTTTGCGTTAGAAGTTACAAATATAAAAGAAAAAAACAAGGCTGCGATTATTATAGCAACCGCAGTTTTTAAGTTTAAAAGTGTTTTGTTCTTATTCATATATATTAATAATTGTATATTTAGTTTAAAATTTTTTTACAAATATTATTTTTTATTTCGGTAAATTTAATAAAATAGACTTATCGGTTTTTAAGGTATTTGTATTATGGTTTTCATTGGAGCAGTGACTGCCGAATTCTTTTAAATCTTTAAATATTTTTTCTATTCTTCTGTCATTAAGCTCATAGCACATCATAACCCCGTCGCGTTTACAGCTGACTATTCCTTTATTTTTAAGGGATATAAGATGCTGAGAAACCGTTGCCTGAGACAGACCGAGAGATTCCCATATATTTTTAACGCAGGATTTATTATTTACTAATACTTCGATTATTTTAAGCCTTATAGGGTGTCCAAGTGTTTTAAGAAGCTCGGCTTCGGCAATATATTCTTCTTGGCTATTCATTATTATTGTTTTTTCCGTTTAAAAAATAAAAAATTATTATTTAAACATATATATAGCTATATATATTAATTAATTTTATTATATTTAATTTTATAAAATATGTCAATAAAAACAAAACCCCCTAATCCCGTCATTGCGAGCTTCCTTGTCATTGCGAGCGAAGCGAAGCAATCCCCGCATTAGAGATTGCTTCGTCGCTAACGCTCCTCGCAATGACAGAATGTTGGAATTAGAAAAACCCCTGCAATTTTACAGGGGTTTTGCATTAGCATTACGCAAGTTTTATTTATCGATTTCCAAGAGAGTTGGCTACCGGTTTAAAACGCAAGATGAATTTGCGAATTGGCGGCGTATTCCATAAAGGTAGCGGCGCCCGCGTATTCAAGTCCGTCAATCATATCTTCTTTTTTAAAACCGAAAAGATCCATGGTCATTTGGCAAGCTATAAGTCTGACACCGGTTTCCTGACATAAAGATATAAGTTCGGGAACGGATGCAACACCGTTTTTCTTAATCATGGACTTCATCATAGATGTAGCCATAGCTGTCATACCGGGAAGAGCGCCTATAAGGTTTGGGACAGGCATCGGCATTGCGGGATTTGCAATAGGGGAAACTTTCAGGCTTTCTCCGGCATCTTTTTTAAGTATCTGCAATCCGTAAAACGTAAAAAATATCGCACTTTCGATGTCGAGGGTCGCCGCGGTAGAAGCAAGGATAAGCGGCGGATAAGCCATATCCAGCGTTCCGTGAATAGAAATAATAGCCATTTTTGTTTGATCAGCCATTTTTGTTCTCCTTTTAAAGGTTTAAATTAAATTTTAAATTTTAGACATAAATTAAGTTAAAAAACAAAATATCAAAATAGGCCGATGTTTTTAATTTACCACTTTTTAAAATAAATGGCAAGAAAATATTTTTTTACAATAAAATAGAACTATTACTTTTTTTTAAGATTTTTTCAGTTAAATAAGCATTTTTACCGGAAAAAAGATTGAAAATTTGACTTTTATATTGACTTATGATATATTTTAATAAAAATATATATAAATATATGTTAAAAACGATTATTAGCATATAAAAATATATATTTTTTATTAAAATTTTAATATTTTTGGGGTAAATTTTGAAGAAAATTAGAAAAATTTTATTCGGATTAAGAATTATTATAAAAAAATTGATTAACAAAATCCAGTTTAAATATTTTTTGCCTTATTTCTTATTGCTCTCGGTATTAATTTCCGTAGCCTTTTTGTCTTATTATTATGTTATTCCAATGTATTACAGCTACTTAAAGGAACGGCAAGACGTAAAACTGCTTAAAGATAAAATCCGTGTAGATTATGAAAAGATAAGGATTTTTAAAATTATAAAAACATTTAACTCCGGACTTCCTGTGCCTGAGGAAAAGAAGGTTTCAAGCCTCATCTTTAATTTAGGCGAAAAATATAAGATAAATCCGGCTTTGATTCTGGCTGTTATAAGGGTCGAAAGTTCGTTTAATAATTTTTCATACTCTAATATGGGAGCCGTAGGTCTGATGCAGATTAAACCGATAACCGGACTCTATATTATAAAAAAATACCGCATAAAGTCTAAAAAATTTAATTATAATACAAGATATATAGAGTATCTTCCGATAAATTATCTGTATAACCCTTCTTTAAACATAAAAATAGGCGCGCGATATTTATTAAGTTTATTATACGAATTTAAGAATTTAAAACTTGCTTTGTTTGCATATAACGTAGGTCCTACTCTGGCTTACAGGTCTTTGAAGCAGGGCGGGTCAAACGGTGGAGGCGACAGGTTAAACCTCGATATTTCCGAAAGCACTAACAGACTATTTTCTGACTTTTATTACGGATACTATAAAAGGGTAAAAAAATACTTCGCAATTTACAACAATGAGATATTTAAATAAATTCCGAACGGTTATTCTTTACGTATTTTAAAGATTTTATGAGCGCCGCCGCCAATATGAATAAGATTATAAAAATTACCAGAAAGAATCCTACTCCAAGATTGTGAAGATTATGGACTTTAATCGGCGTGATGAACCCTGCCTGTATAAGTTTGGGAAAAGCTATTTCCAACGCCGCCGCAACCACAAAAGCCAGTCCGCCCCAAAAAAGGGTTAATCCCGATGTTCTTCTTGCTATATATTCTATGCCTTTTTTCGGAATTTTAAGCCGCTCCATAAATCCGCCTGCAAACATGCCTATAATTATTTGAGTTGCCATAGTGCCGAGACCGAATAAAAGACCCGGTAAAAATCCTGTATATGCATTTGGCATTTTAGGTGCGAGAACTGTGTAAACAATTATAGCAAAAGCGCCGGTGCCCCACCCTGCGATAAATCCGTGAATCAGCACCATATATATAGGTATTTGGCGCTTGCCTCCTGTATGTTTCGCCTGAGACTTTAGAGTATTTATTTTTAAAAATTTTAAGAGTATTTTTTCTAGTCCCTCGAACAGTTCGAAGTTTTCTCCTATGCCTATAACATAAGCTCCGGCAAACGACATTACTATACCTACGAATATATATACTATAGGAATTACGTCCGGTTTTGTTAATATTTTTCCTAAAGCATAGTATGACAGTTCGGATGCTACGGCTCTTTGAAACGTGAAAGCCAAGGAAAACAGGAGCCCCGTTTTAAAACCGCCTTTAGTGCTGTAACTGCCGATAGAATAACTGAAGGTAATCGGCCATGTATGTTCGTCCGGCGTAAATCCGTGAACTATTCCTAAAAGAAAAGCGGTTATTAAAATAGAAAATATAGATGAAAAATTTTGAGGATTATAAAGATTCAGCATGATTTTATTATTTTACCTTTTAATTATATGCTTGTAAAGGATTAATGGGATAAAATAAATTAAAAAATTTAACTGTTTGAAGGGTTTTATATAATCTGATATAATTCCGATATACCAGACTGACGCGAAATTTTAAACGGTCTTTAAAAAAACGGTAAAAATACAAATGTTTAAAATTGGTAATAAAAAAGTAAAGATTGTCGCTACTTTAGGACCGGCAAGCGACGGCAGGCGCGTGCTTGAAAGCATTATAAAAAACGGCGCAGACGTTATAAGGCTGAATTTCTCGCACGGAGATGAGGCTTATTTCAGCAAAGCTATTAGAAATATAAGGTCTATATCTAAAGATACTGCTATTTTGATTGATTTACCGGGACCTAAAATAAGGATGGGAAAATTGTCGGAAGATTATATAACGATTAATAAAGGGGATATAATAAAATTAACGGATAAACGTATAGTATCCGACGAAAAAAATATTTTTATAAATTATCCTTATCTCTGCAAAGATATAAAACCTAAAAGTTCAGTATATATAGACGACGGAAAGATAAAATTAAAAATAATAAGAAAGTTAAACGAAAGAGAACTCGAAGCGGAAGTTTTAACCGGCGGTATACTTAAACCGGAGAAAGGCATAAATTTCCCCGATTCGGTTTTAAGCATCCAGTCCGTTACCGATAACGATAAAAAGTTTTTAAAATTCGGCGCAGAACACGGCGTCGATATGTTTGCGGTTTCATTTGTCAGAAGCGTCGAAGACATTTTGGACGTTAAAAATTTTCTTAAGAACGAATGCGGCGGAAAAGAGTTCTTAATTATTGCAAAGATAGAAAAGCTCGAAGCTCTTAAAAATATTGATAAAATAGCCAGTGTTGCAGATGCTGTAATGGTTGCAAGGGGCGATCTGGGAGTGGAAGCCCCCGTTGAAAATATACCTTTGGAACAAAAAAAGATAATATCCGCAGCAAATTTTTATAAAAAACCGGTTATAACCGCAACTCAGATGCTTCTTTCCATGGTTGAGAACGAATCGCCTACAAGGGCGGAGGTTACCGACGTCTCTAATGCTATCTTTGACGGAACGGATGCGGTTATGCTTTCGGAGGAAACCGCAGTCGGAAAATATCCTGCCGAAGCCGTTAAATATATGTCAAAAATTATAAGGACTACCGAAAAAAGCGCAATATATAATAAAATTTACAAATTACGCAATGCCGCGGAATATTCGGGCGGGCGTCACGGTTTAAACGCTCTTGAAATGCAAACACAGGATATTTCTTATATAATTGCCGAAATGTCGGTTTCGGCGTCTAAGCTTTTAAAAAATTCTATAATAGCGGCAATAACAAGGTCTGGTTATACCGCTAACCTGATATCGTCATTAAAGCCTCATGTGCCTATTCTCGCAATAGTCCCAGACGAATCAGTAAAACGGAAGCTTTCATTAAGTTATGGAGTTTCGTGCACCGTTATGAAAAACACAGAGTTTCAAAATATCGATTTAAAAGACGTTGTCGATTTAATTAGCGCAGGGTTGAGAATCGCGGGGCATAAATGTTTCGATTACGTTATATTGACAGGCGGAGTTCCGCTTGGAGAACCCGGTTCCACGGACTTTGTGAAAATAATTAAACTGCCCGTCAAATAAACCTTTGTTGTGTTTGCGCTTGAATAAAAATTTCCATAATGTTATATTATTTACTAATTTGATTAATTCTCTACGGAGAGATGGCCGAGTAGGTCGAAGGCGTTCGCCTGCTAAGCGAATGTATGTCCTAAAAGATGTACCGAGGGTTCGAATCCCTCTCTCTCCGCCAGTTAAAAACGGAATATACGCAACGCAGGAAAATATCGAAAAGCAATGGGGATTCGAACCCTTTTCTGCTGTCATTGCGAGGAGTCGAAGACGACGAAGCAATCTCATCGGCAACGAATCAATATGCTATTTTATTCAGACAATATCATCGTACAAATCTTTCCATTCCGAATTCATATTGTTAATCAATTCTAATTTTTTCTTTCTGCTGCCTGCCTTTATCTGTTTTTCTCTATTTATAGCGTCAGATATGTCGTCATATACTTCAAAGTATACTAATTTGTCGACATTATAATTAGCCGTGAAACCCTGCGTGATTTTATTTTTATGTTCATATATACGCTTTGTTAAATCCGATGTTACTCCGACATAAAGAACATTATTATTTTTATTTGTTAATATATATACATAGCCGTTTTTATTCATATGGAATATAGAAAACTTAAAGATTGCTTCGCTGCGCTCGCAATGACAAGATTGCTTCGCTGCGCTCGCAATGACAAGAGATTGCTTCGCTGCGCTCGCAATGACACCGTCCAGTCATTGCGAGGAGTCGAAGACGACGAAGCAATCTCATCGGCAACGAATCAATGCTGCGCTCGCAATGACAAGATTTAACCGGCTAAGACGTTAGAAACATTTCCCTGAGGCGGTCTTTCAATCCTGAATTTCTGGTTTCTTCTTTTGAATTCATTGCAATGCCGAAAGCTTTGAAAGTTCCGAAAATAACTACATTTTTCTTTCCTCTGGTTATTGCGGTGTATAATAAATTTTTTTTCAGCATCATGTAATGCGACTGATGAAATAAAACAATGACATTATTAAACTCGCTGCCCTGAGCCTTATGGATTGAAAGGGCATAAGCGTGCATTATATTTTCGTAAACATCTAGAAAATCGTAAACGACAATCTTCCTGCCGGTTGCCGCAATATCGCTGAATGAACCGGTAAAGTCAACGGATAAAGTTTTTCCGGTGTGGTCTATATCGGTAATATAGCCCATATCGCCGTTAAAAACATCAAGGTCGTAATTATTTTTTTTTTGGATTACCTTGTCGTATAATCTGAATTGGGTTCCGTTGCAAATAAAGACATTTTGCATCGGTTCCCCCGTATCCCCCGTATCCCCCGTATCCCCCGTATTTATGCCGGTATCCGGCAGCGGGTTAAATATATCCTGCAATACTTTATTTAAATTGTTATAACCTAAATCTCCCTTTCTCATAGGCGTTAAAACCTGAATGTCATCGAAAATTAATGTGCTTATTTTGCTATTGGCATAAGCAGTATAAGCATTGTTTGTTTTTTTATTTATTCTTTTATCGGATATCCTTTTAATAAAATCGGCAAAATCTTTTAAAAGCTCATTTTTGCCGGTGTTAGCCGTATCATATTCTTTTTTATATTTTATTATAAATTCTTTTATGCCCTTTTCGGTTCCTCCCGTAATAAATCTTTTATTGTTAAGAAGATTGTGGGCATTTATATTTATCAGGCCGCCTTCGTCCTGCCTGAATACCTTAGTTAAAAATGTTACCGGAAAAAATGCGGAATATATTAAATCTCTTAAAACATCACCGGGACTGACGGACGGTATCTGGTTTACGTCGCCGACAAGAACCAGAACCGCGCTGTCTTTCACGGCTTTTAAAAGTTTGTAAAAAATAATTATATCGACCATACTCATTTCGTCTATAACAATAAGGTCGTGCGGAAGTCTGTTGTTTTCATTATAAGTAAAAAAAGACTCGTTGGTCTGCCTGTCGTACTGCGCTTTTAAAAGCCTGTGAATGGTCGAGATATCAATTTTGCTCTCGGCATGCTCTCCGTATTCAGGTTTTACGATATCTGAAAGCCTCTGCGCCGCCTTTCCGGATAACGAGGTAAGAGCAATCTTTTTTTCTTTATATAAGCCGGCTATGGTTTTGATAACGGTCGATTTCCCCGTCCCCGGACCGCCCGATATAATCGAAATTTTATAGTTTAAGGAGTTTAATACTGCAATTTTTTGCTCATCCGTCAGCGATATTTTGTTTTTGCCATGCTCAAGAAATTTATCCGCGCTTTCAGTATCTTCGGAATTATTTTTTGCCGCCGATGCCGCAGGTTTTGCGATCCTTTTTAATTCTTTAGATACTCCAAGCTCGCTGTAGTAATAAACAGGAAGATATATTTTTAAGAGGCCTATATTGTTTTCTTTAACAGAATCCAAGTCGGTAATTAATTTTTTTTCTTTTATCAAATCGTCAATATAATTTCTCAGATCCGTTTCGCTCAAATTTTCTATTATTTCTTTGATCCCGTCCCTGATATTTTTATAATAAACGTAGCAAAGATAAATAATCTATTATTGCGGTTTTTGTATTCGAGAGCGCAACTTCATACCGGCTGAAATTAAACTGGTAGCCGTATTTTTTATGGTGTGTAAATTCCCCATTCAATTTTATTTTTGAATCTGACAGCGGTTTATCAAAAAACGTGCCTGAGGCGGTTATAAATTTTCCGTTTGAGTATATATTTAGAATGGTAAAGCCGTTTTCCGCATTCTGGAATATTACTCTTTTTATGACGCCGCTTATAGTTGTTTTTCCTTCGGCATATTCCAAATCAGTATTATTCATACATAAAATTTTAAAATAAAAAAACTCTTAAATATAAGCCGAGCAGAGTTACAAAAAGGACAGGCAGGGTAATTATAAAGCCTACTTTCATATAGTAGCCCCAAGTTATTTTAATTCCCTTTCTTCCGAGGACATTGAGCCACAACAGCGTAGCCAGAGAACCTATAGGAGTTAATTTAGGTCCTAAATCGCATCCGATTACGTTGGCGTAAACCGCGGGCTTAAGCATTGCTTCGTTAAGATTCGCCGAGTGAATTGCGAGAGAGTTTATCATAACGGTGGGCATATTGTTCATAACAGAGGACACAAAAGCCGCCAGATATCCCGTATAAACCGTTAAAATTAAGCCGCCGAATCCCGCAAAATATGAAATAGATTTTCCTAAGAGATATGTTAAACCGGCATTTTTTAATCCAAATACCACAAGATACATTCCAAGAGAAAATACCACGATATTCCATGGGGCATTTTTGAAAACCGCCCTTAAATTGACAGCGGGACTTCTAAAACCTAAGGCTATAAATATTAAGGCAAAAGTTATGGCAAAAATTGAAACCGGCAATCTTAAAAATTCGCTTAAAAAGTAGCCGACGAGAAGTAAAATCAGTATAAAAAAAGAAAATTTAAAAAGTTTAATGTCTTTTATGGCATCTTTGGGCGGCTTAAGGGCATCGACATCGTATGTTTTGGGTATATCCTTTCTAAAATAAATATATAGAACCAATAAAGATATGCCTATAGAAAATATATCGGGCATATACATATCCGTAAAATAAGTAAAAAAACCTATATTAAAATAGTCCGCCGAAACGATGTTTACTAAATTTGAAATTTTAAACGGAAGGCTTGCCGCATCGGCAATAAATCCGCCCGCCATAATAAACGGCAGCATATTTTTTCTCTCGAACTTAAGGGCTTTCATCTTTTCGTAGATTATCGGCGTTATGATAAGAGCGGCGCCGTCGTTGGCAAAAAGCGCGGAAACCAGAGCGCCCAGAATAATCACGTAAACAAACATTTTCCGTCCGCTGCCGCCCGCAAATTTTGCCATATGCAAAGCCGCCCATTCAAAAAAGCCTATTTCGTCAAGTATTATGGAAATAATTATTATTGCAACAAAAGTAAATGTGGCGTCCCAGACTATATCGAAAACTTTTACGATATCTTTCAGGACTATCACGTTGAAGATAAGGGCAAGAAGCGCCCCTATAACGGCGCTGTAGCCTATTCCTATATTGTAGGGTTTTTTAATAATCAGGAACAGTGTGAATAAAAATATTATGACGGAAGCAGTTATTAAATAAGGGTAAAAATGCATAAATTCAGAAATTTCCTATATTTTTATATTATATTATATATATTAAATATTAATATATTAGCCGAATTTAATCCCGGCAACAAGTTCAATAATTAATTTTGATTTTAATAAATTAATTTTAACATTGCCGTATCGGAAATTAAAGAATTATTTTCATAACTGACTGCTATTGCAAATAAAAAATATATAAAAATAATTTTTAAAACGGTTTCATATAATTGAAAATTTTATAATCTGAATGAATTTTTTAAAAAAATGTTAAATAATGTCAAGATAAAATAATATTTAGCCTTTAGTCTTTATATTCGGCAAAGTTTTATTGACATTTGAACAATAAAGAGGGTATAATTAAAAATCGGATCATTTTTGTTTACGAAACATCTTTTTTATTTTTCGGGACGTGGCGCAGCTCGGTAGCGCACCTGCATGGGGTGCAGGGGGTCGCAGGTTCAAATCCTGTCGTCCCGACCAGTTGAAACCTTATAAATCCTGCCTTTAACAAAAATAAATTGAAATTATAAATTTCTAAGATTATAATTAATTTAATTATAATTAACTATATAAATATTTCACATAATTAATTTTTGCGGTAAAATAAAAAACAGGGCGAAAAATTGTAAAATAAATTGTAAAATTGCGCAGTATGGGGGATAGGTAAATTTATGAACGATTTATTGAATTCCGGCAAAAAAAAGGATGGCAGTATTAAATTAAGCGGTTTTAATAATATTATCGTCCTGATTTTAATACTGTATGCTTTAGTTGCAATATTTTTTATAATATTTTCGTTAATCATAAACGACAAATTATTAATTTCCGCTGCAATAATCCTTTCAGCCGTATTTTATTTTTCCGTTTTTCTAATCAATAAATCTGTCAAGAAAAAAGCTGAAATTATCAATAACTTCATAGACGATTTTTTATATAAAGACAAAGATTTGCGCAAAAACATGCCGCAAATTAATTTTTTTGGTTTAGACAGAAAGGTAAACGAACTTTTTAAAAATTTTTATAATATTTTTATAAAATCGGTAGATTCTACAAATAACGTCGTTGTTGACGCCAAAATTGAAAGTGCAGAAATGGAAAAAATATACAAAGAAAACGAATCCTTAGTCGCCCAAATTTCTTCTATTTCGAGCGCAATAGACGAAATCATTATGTCCCAAAAAGAAATGACAAAAGGCGTTAAGTTTGCCCAAAATTCTTCCGGAGTTTCTTTCAAAAAAGCAGGAGAAGGGAATTTAATGATCGAAGAAATAATATCCGATATCAAAAAAGTTTCCGATTCTATAGAAAATCTTAAAACTACTATGCAAACTTTAGATGAGAGATCTAAAGAAATAGGCGACGTTATTTCGCTTATCAGCGACATAGCCGACCAGACAAACCTGTTGTCTTTAAACGCGGCTATTGAAGCGGCAAGAGCCGGAGAACAGGGAAGAGGTTTTGCGGTAGTTGCCGACGAAGTTAAAAAACTTGCCGAAAGAACAAGCAAGTCAACTTCTGATACAAGGCAAATAATAGAAGGTCTTTTGGGAGAAACGTCAAAAACTGGAGAGGCTATTAAAAATTCCGTAGAAAAAGTAAAAACTATAACGGAAAAAACTAAAACGGCAGAAGAAATATTTAGAAATATAATGAATGCCGTAAAGGAAGAAAAAAGCAATATGGATATAATATCTTCATCAACAGAGCAGCTGCAAATAGCTGTAGAAGATGTAGAGAAAAATTTATTAATAGTGCAGAAAGTTTCCGGAGAAACCGTAAAAACAGCAAAAAAAACAACCGAAATAAGCGCCTCGCTTTCTAATTCGGCTTACGAACTTCAAAAAGAATTGAATAGCATAAGATTATATTTATTCGGAATAGTTCCTTTAGAATCGGCATCGGTAATGAAAAGAAAATTTGAACCTCTTATTAAATATCTAAGCGATTCTTTAGATTTACAACTTGGTTCGTTTGTAGCTTCAAGCTATGAAGATTCGATTGAAGATATAGGCAAAGGCATTGCAATGTTGGGTTATATGACGCCGTCGACATATTTGGAAGCCCGTAAAAAATATGGAGTTAAACCCTTAGTTTTTGCAGTAAAAAACGGTTCACCCACATATAAAAGCGTGATAATAACCGCCGCAAGAAATTCCCAGATAAATGCAATGAGCGATTTAAAAGGCAAAAGAATCGCATTCGGTCCGAAAATGTCAACCGGTTCTACTTTAGTGCCGAAAGGTATGATAAAATCGGCAGGCATAAAATTGGAAGACCTTGCGTATTACGACTATCTCGGCGGACATGATGCAGTTTTAAAGGCTGTAGCGGAAGGAGAATTCGATGCCGGATGCGTAATGGATTCAATTGCTGAAGAAAATAAAAACATTGTGAAAATCATAGCTTTTTCCGACCCTATACCGCAATTTCCGATATGCATAAATGCAGATATAGATAAAGAAAGTGAAGTGAAAATAAAAAATATTTTAATGAATATTACTGATTTAAATGTGCTTAAATCCATTGATAAAGGTTATACTGCTTTTGCAGAAGCGAAAGAAAGCGATTTTGAAAATATAGCGAAAACCCTTGGAATATGAAATTAGCCCGACATAACAAATGAGAATGGTCGGGATGACACGATTCGAACGTGCGACCCCCTGCTCCCAAAGCAGGTGCGCTACCAGCTGCGCCACATCCCGAAATAATTAAAGATGTAAATTTTTTTATAGGTTGATTTTAATATATATTTAATATATATCTATCTTTTATAATCTTAGCACTATTTTATTAACTTGGCAATAATTTTTAATTTTTTGCGCTTTTGTTCATAAGCCAATAAACGATGCCTAAAACTAAAACAAGGAAACCGAGAATAGCAACTTCTGTGGATTTTTTAGGAGCAAGCGAGAAAATTAAAATCTTCCTAAGCAATGCGGCCATTGCAAGACCTATGAATGCGCTTAAGGCGAATTTATGACCCTGAAGCTTTTTAACTTCTTCTTCCAGCAGTTCTCTGATTGCCCATACTATTAACATTGCGCCTAATATATCTATTACCGTAGATTCAAATGCGCCGCCTCCGAACGCAAAATTATAAATTTCGAATACAAACAGGAGAAAAACCATAATAGTCGCGATAATAAGAGATATTACCAAGGCAAGGTCCAATATGTATGAAAATTTTGAACTGAATTTAATTATTTTTGTTTCGAATTTTGTAGCTGCTATATAAAATTTTCCTTCGTTTATATAAGAACTTATTATAATATCGAGATTTATATCTATAATTTTATTTACCGATGCGATAATTTCGTCTCTTTTGCCTGAACTTTGAAAATTTCTGAGGATAATCGCTTGTATAAAATTTCTTATATAATTCATAGTTGCGCTTACATAATGGGACGGCAGTTTTATCTCTGCATGGACTTCACCGATACGCTTCAATTTGCGCAAATATTCATTGTTATATGTTCCCGAAAAAAGGCTTGTGAACCAAGATTTCAGCTTTTCCTGATGTCTGATTCTGATTTCTTCATTAGGGAGAAACTTGCTGAAGTCGTCAAAGTTAGAAATAAAAGAGTAAACGCTGGAAATAAAATCGTTTGCGTTAGAGTTCATCAAGCCGCTTAACTGCATTAAATTAGATGCGTCGTTATCGGTAAAAGAATAAATTAATTTAATTTTATCGAGGGTTTCCATAACTTTTGCTTTATCTTTAACTTAGATTTTCTTAAATTATCGGTATATTTAACAGTACTATTTTAAATTATACTTAAATATTTTTAATATATCAATCCATAAAAGTTTCAGAAAGAGTTTCGGAAAGTTGTTAAATGCCTTTCAAATTTTATTCTATTATGTTATAATCCATATATCAATATATTGAAATATATGGATTATTTTCTTTTATCTTAATATTTTATTAATATTTTAGATTAGATTTTTATTTTAGAGGGGGGAGTTAAATGGCTCGCATTGTAGTTTTAGGGACAGGTTTTGCAGGCAATACCGCTGCATTAAATTTAAAAAAATATTTGGGCGACAGACATGAAGTTATCGTCGTATCGCCCCGAAAGAACTTCTCGTATGTTCCTTCATTAGTCTGGGTCGGCGTGGGCTCGATGCAGCCTGAAAAAACAGGGTTTGACTTAGAACCGGTTTACAAAAAACACGGAATTATATTCAAAAACGGGGCGGCGGAGGAAATACATCCCGACAGCGGCGACCAGTATGTTGCAGTGAAATATTCCGACGGAAAAACTGAACATATTAAATACGACTACCTAATCAATGCCACAGGACCTAAACTCAATTATGCGGCTACGCCGGGACTGGGTCCCGACGCCGGCTATTCGGATTCTATATGCACTTTGCCGCATGCGATAAAAACACGCGATAATTATTTAAAAGCGGTTGAGAAAATGAGACAGGGCAAAAGGCAGAAGTTCATCGTCGGCACGGGACACGGAACGGCTACCTGCCAGGGCGCGGCTTTTGAATATATACATAATCTGGAATTTGACCTCAACAGGCGCGGTGTTCGCAATATGGCAGATATTACATGGATATCCAACGAACCGGCTCTCGGAGATTTCGGGGTCGGAGGCGTTATAGTGAAAAAAAGCGGAAATTTTGTTTCCGGAAAGCTTTTTGCGGAATCTACCTTTTTGGAAAAAGGCATAAAATGGGTTGAAAGGGCGCATGTGCGCAAAGTAGAAGAAGGTTCTTTAGATTACGTAAATATCGAGGGTGAGGAAGGGAAACTGGATTTCGACTTTGCTATGCTTATACCGCCGTTTGCAGGCATTCCTATCGCCTATATAGATAAAGACGGCAATGACATCAAAGCCCAGATGTGCGTGCCGAGCGGTTTTATGAAAGTCGATGCCGATTACGCATCTGCGGCGAAACCTTTTGAAGAATGGAAGAATTCGGACTGGCCAAGAAAATATAATAATCCGATTTATAAGAACATATTTGCCGCGGGAATAGCTTTTGCCCCGCCTCATCCTATAAGCAAGCCTTTTAAAGCGCCGGACGGCACCCTTATAGCCCCGAGCCCTCCCAGAACAGGTATGGCATCGGGAATTATCGGACATACGGTTGCTCTTTCTATTATAGACATGGTAAAAAACGGAGCCGAAGAGCCGACGCACCAGGCGTCCATGACGGAATTCGGAGCTATATGCATAACATCTATGGGCAAATCGATGACGCACGGTTCTGCCGCCTTATTAACTATGGACCCGGTAGTGCCTAATTACGAAAAATATAAATTCGGAAGAAACCTGAATTATACTTTCGGCGATATAGGACTTGCCGGACACTGGGTTAAATATATGCTCCATTATTTATTTATATGGAAGATGAAAGGGAAGTTTATGTGGCATTTTATTCCGGATTGATAATTTAAAAAACAAATATAATTAAAATATAAAAAAATAGAGGTATAATAAATATATTATGGAAAACAAAGCAGAAAAAGACTTAACCGAATATGTTCCTTATTCAAAAGAGGCGAGGTCGTTTATGTCGCCCACTAAATATACCGTTTTTATAAGGACTTTCATCCCGTGGCAATTAATTAAATTTGCCTATTATAATTTAAAGATGCTGATGGTTTTGTCGAAAGGACACGGCAGGTTTATGGACGATTAAGATAAAGAAAAAAGAGAAAAAAGGGGTCAGATTTTAAATCTGACCCCTTTTTTTCCACATAAGTATAATCGCTTAAGATCCGAAATTTTTTGCAACGAATTTCCAATTTACAAGATTCCAGAAATGTTCTATATAGCTCGGTCTGGCGTTGCGATAATCGATGTAATAAGCATGTTCCCAAACATCGCAGGTTAGAAGGGCAGTTTTACCGGAAGTCATAGGCGTGCCTGCATTGCTTGTTGCCATCAGTTCGATGCTGCCGTCTTGATTCTTAACGAGCCATGCCCAGCCGGAACCGAATAAAGTGGCGGCCGTCTGGCTGAATTGCTTTTTAAAATCGTCAAAAGTGCCAAACTTGGCATCTATCGCTTTTGCAAGATTTCCTTCGGGGCGGCCTTCGCTGTTCGGGGACAGACAATGCCAATAAAAAGTGTGGTTCCACACCTGAGCGGCATTGTTAAAAATCCCTCCGGATGATTTTTTAATAATGTCTTCCAATGTTTGATCCTTAAATTCCGTGTCTTTAATAAGGTTGTTCAGATTATTCACGTAAGCCTGGTGATGCTTCCCGTAATGGTATTCAAGGGTTTCCTTCGAAATATGGGGCTGAAGAGCATCCATAGCATAGGGTAGTTCAGGCAGTTTGTGTTCCATTTTAATACTCCTTATAATTAAAAGTTTGATATGTATTATTTAATAATAATTATATCACAATTTTTTTATAAAATGAATACGTTTCGGTCAGGATTATAAAAAAACTTTATCCGCTGTCGTTCAAAGCATACTTTGACTTTTTACTTTTGATATATTATATATTATTAATAATATATAAATTTACAGGTTTAAAAAATGAAAACTTACAAGAGATATCATCCTGTTGTATGGCTGATTTTAATAATCCCTATAGCAGTACTTTCTTTTGGAATAAAGTACTATAACAGCAATAGATTAATATTCGGAATAAATGCAATGGTCCTGTTTTTTATTTTAATGGATGTAATAACCGTGATTTTAACTTATGCGGCGTATTTAATAGAGAAAAAGAATATAAAAAATTTAAAATCAAAACATGATTGCAAATAACACTCCGATTGTTATTATATTCTTATTTTTATTACTGGTAGCACTAGCCGGATTTCTATCTAAAAAGTTTGAGGCCGCTAAATTTGACAGCTTAATCGAATGGTCGCTTGCAGGAAAAAGATTCGGCGCATTTATCGTCTGGTTTCTTCTTGGCGGCGATATTTATACCGCATATACTTTATTGGCCGTTCCGGGGCTTGCGTACAATTCCGGAGCCTTTGCCTTCTTTGCCGTTTCTTACGTTATTATGGAATATCCGATACTCTTTTTGACGATACCGAGACTATGGAATGTTTCTAAAAAATATAATTTCATTACGGCAGGCGATTATGTCGAAAAAGTATTCGACAGTAAATTGCTTGGTGCCACAGTAGCTGTTGTCGGCATATTTGCCGAACTTCCGTATATAGGTCTTCAGATATTCGGAATGAGATATATGCTTTCAATATGCGGACTTAAACCCGATATCGCAATTGTCGTATCCCTTTTTATCGTCATTGTATTCACTATTTTTAGCGGGATAAGAGCCGCAGCCGTAACTTCTTTTATAAAAGATTTTTTTATATGGGGGATGGTATTATTTCTTATAATATTTATACCTATACATTATTTTGGCGGATTTACGGAAATGTTTGAATGGATCAATAAAGCCCAGCCCTCAAAGTCTTTAATCGCCCCCGGCAGTATGATAACATTCGGAACTCTTGCTTTCGGTTCTGCCGGAGCATTATTTTTATACCCCCATTCTATAAATGGAGCTTATACTTCTAGAAGTGCGGATGCGATAAGAAAAAATGCCGTTTTTATGCCGCTATATAATATAATGCTTATATTTATCACTATTTTGGGGTTTGCGGCATTATACATAGTTCCCGGAATTAAAAATCCGAATATGGCAATTCCGATGATGCTCTATAAAACATTCGGACCTTATCTTACGGCATTTTTCGGAGGCATAATTATTCTGGCAAGTATGGTGCCGGCATCCATTATGGCTTTGTCTTCCGCAAACCTTTTTACTAAAAATATTTATAAAAATATAATAAATGACGATATAAGCGACCATTCTCAGGAGACTATGAGCAAAGTTGCGGTAGGTTTTGTAATTGTCCTTGCATTATGCCTGAGTATTATTATAAATCCCATGCTTATAATCAAGCTTCAGCTTATAGGCGGCATGATAATACTTCAATTGTTTCCGCTGATTTTTTTGCCTCTTTTTACTAACAGAGTTTCTAAGACGCCCGCCTTAATATCTGTGGTAAGCGGATTATTTACGGTGTTATATCTTATGCGTATAGTTGACTGGAATATAATATACGATAAAATATATATAGGCTTATGGGGTGTTTTAGCCGAAATAGTATCCCTGCTTATTTTTACTTTCTTTTTCAGTCCTCTGAGGAACATATCCTTAGACGATTATCTCGATGTATAGTGGTGAGCCGCGCGGGAGTCGAACCCACGACCACCTGATTAAAAGTCAGGTGCTCTACCTGCTGAGCTAGCGGCTCTTAAAATTGAAGGTATCTTTTATATTTATTTTAATTTTATAGGGATAAAGGAAGAATTTTGGTCAAATCAGGAAAATTATAATTAAGTCCGGTAGCGGAATAAATGCCGAGACCGACGATAACTATAACGCTGATTATCATTACTATCCACATTACTTTCGTAAAATGCTTGTTGTTGTCTTCCATAATTAATCTTCCCCCTGTCAATAAAAATTAATTTAATATACAAATTTAATTTTCAAACTTTAATATCCTAACAAAAAAATATTAAAATTGCAATATATAAATTTTTTATTTCATGATTAATAGCTTTATCAAGCTTGATTAATTGACAATGCCGCCGGCAAATTATATAATAATTCAATACAGCTTGCATTAATATTAATATGCTTAAGTATGTCCGTATTCAAAATTAACTGCAAATAAATGGAATTCAATATATATTTAATCGGGGATAAAAACTTTTTTGAAGATGAAAATAGTTATCTCGAAGCTCTTGACAAATGTTTTTCTGCCGGCATTAAGGCGTTTCAATTAAGGCAGAAAGATATCGGAGTCAACGAATTTATTAAATTAGGCGAAAAAGTTAAAGCTATATTGAAAAAATATCCGGACGTAAAATTTTTTGTCAACGACAGGGCAGATGCGGCGTTAGCCTTAGAAGCCTATGGCGTTCATTTGAATATTAACAGCATTCCGATTAAGGCGGTTAAGAAAAAATTTAAAAATCTCAAAATATTTTATTCTTCTCACTCTATAGAAGAAGCTGTAAATGCAGAGAAAGACGGAGCCGATTTTATTACATTCAGCCCGGTTTACAAAACAAAAAATCAGGAATTTCAATATGGGGCGGATATTCTGGAAAGAGTCGCGCGTTCCGTCAAAATACCGGTTTTTGCTCTAGGAGGTATTAACGAAAAGAATATTTCCGAAATAAAAAAAGCCGGAACAAGGCATATAGCTGTCCAATCCGGTATATTAAAAAAAGAAGATATAGGAAAAGCAGCTAAAACGCTAATCTATTTACTCGGAACAAATTAAACCGCAGGAGAATAGAGAATAACAGGGGAATAATACATATATGGAATATATAAATCAGATAGAAGCCGCAAAGAAAAATATAATTACCGAAGAAATGAAATCGTGCGCCGCGGCTGAAGGCGTTTCCGCCGAAAAAATACGCATCGACGTAATGAACGGCTGGACGGTAATAACAAAAAACCGCTTAAGAGAGATAAGCCCCATTGCTATCGGAAAAGATTTGAAAACAAAGGTTAATGCCAATATAGGTTCATCAGGGGATAACCACAGCATTGAGGAAGAATTGGAAAAGTTGTTTACGGCGATAAACAGCGGAGCGGATGCCGTGATGGACCTTTCTACAGGCGGAAATATAATAGAATTCAGGCGGAATATACTTAAAAATTCAACGGTTCCGGTTGGAACGGTTCCGCTTTACGAAGCATTTCAGCCTGCCATGGAAAACGGCGGTTCGAGCGGCTTAAGTTTTATCGATAAATTTGACCCTGAATATCTTTTCGAGGTTATAGAAAGACAATGCGAAGAAGGCGTGGATTTTATCACAGTCCATTGCGGGCTGACATTAAACGCGATAAAAACTATGAATATGCAGACGAGGATTATGGGCATAGTTTCGAGAGGCGGATCTTTAATAGCCTCTTGGATGATAAAGAAAAATAGGGAAAATCCTCTGTACGAAGACTACGGCAGGCTTTTGAAAATTGCAAAGAAAAATGATGTAGTGTTAAGTCTCGGCGACGGATTAAGACCAGGATGCCTTAACGATGCAACAGACAGGGCGCAGATTACAGAACTTGTGACGCTTGGCGAATTGCAGAAAAAGGCTCTCGAAGAGGGTGTTCAGGTAATGATTGAAGGCCCCGGACATGTTCCGCTAAATCAGGTAGAAACAAATATAAAATTAGAAAAAAGCCTTTGCAACGGAGCCCCTTTTTATGTGCTGGGTCCTTTGGTTACCGATATAGCGCCGGGTTACGACCATATAACAAGCGCGATAGGCGGCGCGATAGCCGCCGGCGCCGGTGCGGATTTTCTGTGCTATGTTACTCCAGCCGAACACTTAAGGCTGCCGTCGGTGTCGGATGTAAAAGAGGGTGTTATCGCTTCTAAAATTGCGGCTCATGCCGGCGATATCGCAAAAGGAATTAAAGGCGCACTAAATTTAGATATAGAAATGAGTAAAAACAGGCGCGCAATGGACTGGGAAAAACAGTACGAATGCGCGTTAGATCCCGAAAAAGCAAAAACAATGAGGGCATCGCTTCCTCTTAAAGACGATAAAGTCTGCTCTATGTGTTCTTCTTACTGCTCCATTAAATTAAACGCTTCTTTCAAATAAATAAATAAATAAATTATAAACCCCGATGGATGAAGTCAGCAATGAAATACGAAATATAAACCGCATCATTTCCGAGATTTACGGCGAGTTTAAAAATGCCCGTAAAATCAATTATAATGAACAAGGCATTATTAAATACGATAATTCCCATATTGACAGGTTCGGTTCGTTCAAGTTCTTTAGAATAAACGGCGAATATATTTTAAAACCTTTATACGGCGAAAATTCCGCCGTAAAAGAATCCGTCGGAAGCGGCGCAGACGGTCACTCTCTGTCGCTGTCCGATTTTATAGGAATAGACGATATAATTAAAGACGTTTTTCGGAATACTATGAAATTTGCTTCAGGCAAACCTGCAAATAACGTGCTTTTATGGGGCGACAGGGGAACCGGAAAGTCTTCGCTTATAAGGGCGCTGGCAAAATCGTTCGGAGAGCCGCCTTATATAAACAGGATAAAGTTTATAGAAATAGTGGAAGACACGGCGGAGCTGATTTACCAGTTAATCACCCTTATTAAAACAAAACCTTACCGTTTTATATTGATTTTTGACGATATCGCATTCGATGCGGACTCTTTATTTTATAAAAAACTAAAATCGATTCTCGACGGCGGATTAGACGAACTGCCGGAAAACATAATTATTTATGCAACGTCTAACAAGCGCCATCTCACCACCGAATTATTTTCTAAAGAAAAAGCCGGATCAGACTTAATACATCCCGAAGAAGAAGCCGAAGAAAGCCTTTCTTTAAGCGACAGATTCGGACTTACATACGGGTTATACAGTTTTAACCAAGAAACATATTTAAGAATAGTTGAATTATATTTGAAAAAATACGGTGTTAAAATATCTTCCGTAGATATGGACGTTATCAGGAAAAATGCCTTAAGTTATGCGGCTGTCAAAGGTTCAAGGTCGGGAAGAACGGCAAAACAGTTTGCTATAAGTTTAATTAAAGATTAAATAAAAATTTAAAAATATTTTTCCTTGCAAAAATTTTAAAAAGTTATAAAATTTAGATAAGATTTATTAATAAATCTAAATTAATATTAAATTAATATGATATAAAATAAAAAACCGTCAATGTCCGAAATAAAATATTCCGCAGGATACAGGCCTAAAATGTCCATCAAGGCTAAATTAGTCCTGTCCTTTTCCTTAGCAGTTCTAATCCCGCTGATACTTTTAGCGCTCGCCAACACATATATATTCAGAAACCAGACAAAAAAAGAAAACCTTAATAAAGTCAGGATTACGTTAAGCGGGGCGCAGAGGATTTATTATTCGCAGGCAAACCGCCTTAAGAACGCTTTTTTGATAAGCTCTTACAATCCTTATCTGATAAATGCCGTCATTCATAAAAATATTTCTTTCCAAAATTCATTAATCAAGTCATACAAAGACGCTTTTAATTTTGTGGATTATATAGGAATAACCGACAAAAAAGGGTTTATTTCGGCATCTACCGGAGCAAGCGGAAACTTCAAACCCTCCCTCGGAGGCATGTTATTCGAAGCTTTCAGGACAGGTTTTCCCGTAGTAAAAACTGCGATTATAAAAAAACAGACCCTCTTGAGGATGAATATTAAAACGGCAGACAACGCTTCAAATATGTTTCTGGTAACCGTGGTTCCCCTGTTTTACGGCGGACGCCCGATAGGTTCTATTTTCGGTTTGATTAACTTAAATAACAACAACTATTTGCCTGAAGCAATTTATAATGAATACCATTTGAAAACTGCTGTTTTTGCTTCTCTTTTTAACAGGCAGGTATGCCTTGCCACGTTAAAAATCCCCGGAAATATTTTCGGCAAAGGTTCGAGGCTTCCGGAAGATATCCATGAAAAAATTATGTCCGGCAAGAACTTTATAAAAGAGTTGAATTATAACGGAGAAACCGTTTTTGCCGCATTCCATCCCATAAAAAACATAAACGGCAGAGTTATAGGTTCTATAGCCGTTTTTATTTCTAACAGGCGCTATGTCGTCTTATTCAAAAAAACCGCTGAGTATGCAATATTTATTATTTTCATAGGCTTAATCTTTTCTCTTATTATTTCGTATTTTGCTTCCAAAGACACTTTAAATCCGATATCCGCCATAGAAACTGCAATTAAGGAATTTACTACCGGAGATTTAGATACAAAACTGATTATTAATACCAACGACGAATTCGAAGGCATAGGCAAAGGATTTACAGAAATGGCTATCACCGTTAAAGACAGAGAAGACAGAATGGAAAAGTATAATTCGTTTTCCGATTTTCTCGTCGGTTCTTTGGATTTTGACAAGATAGTAGCTTCGACTTTAAATATTTTAGAAGAGCTGCTGGGCATATCTTCCGGCATTATATATATTTACAGCAAGAGCGGCAAGTTTGCCGTTTCGGCGGAAGGAATCGATAATAATGAAACCGGCATAAAAACTGATAAACCGTCGTCAGGCGAAGACACGTCCGGCGCATCCTTGGAAAGCGAAGAGGGCTTTCTGATACCGTGGCAGTTTTACGGCATCAGAAAATTCGTAGCCAAAAAGATAAGCGCCTCTGAGGGAATGGCGGGACACTGCCTTAAAGACAAAAAAACAATATGGTTCAGAGATATTCCCGAAAACGCCATGATTTTAAAAGAAAAACTGTTAGAAAAGGGCGGCGAAGGAATGGCTATGGATTACGGTTTCTGCGAAGTGTTTCCGAAAGATATTGTCTGGCTTCCGATGTATGTCGGCGGCATTAATATCGGCGTATTGATGGTTTCTTCTATTTATGGCTTTAAAAAAGAAGATATAGCGTTTTTAGAACATGCGGTTAAGGAGCTTTCGGTGTCGCTCGATAATGCGAAGATACACATGAAAGTAAACGAGCTTTCTGTTACCGACGAACTTACCGGACTTTACAACAGAAGAAAAATGGACGAGGTTTTGGAATCCGAATTCAACAAGGCAAAAAGATACGGGAGCGGTTTATCAGTTATGATATTAGATATCGACCATTTTAAATCCGTTAACGATTTTTACGGACATAAAGTTGGAGACGCCGTTTTATCGCAGATAGGAGGCATTTTAAGGCGCAATATCAGAAATATAGATATAGCCACAAGATACGGCGGAGAAGAGTTTGTCATCATTATGCCTCAGACAGACTTTGACGGAGCCGTTATTTCAGCAAAAAAATTGAAAAATTTGGTGCGCAATTCTAAATTTACCCCGATAGAAAGAGAAATTACGGTTTCGATAGGCATAGCTTCAATGCCTGACGAGGGCATAAACGCAGTGGACGATATTATTAAGATTGCGGACGATTTTCTTTATGAGGCGAAAAACAGCGGAAGAAACAGAATCATAGGAAAGCATAAAGGAAAAAGGGTCGAAATAACGGATGACGAAGAACATCTATAGTTGAATTATTTTATTTGAATATTTTATTATAAATACCCCGTCATTTTTGCCTTTCTTCGAAAGGCAAAAATGCCACCCCTTTTTTACAAAAGGGGAATTAAAAACAATTACCCTGTCCTGTCATTGCGAGGAGCGTTAGCGACGAAGCAATCTCGCATTCGCAAAAAGGGGAATTAAAAACGAAAACCCAGTTCATTGCATAGCAGGCAAAAATGCCACCCCTTTTTTACAAAAGGGGAATTAAAAACAATTACCCTGTCCAGTCATTGCGAGGAGCGTTAGTTCCCACAGTCCTGTCATTGCGAGGAGCGTTAGCGACGAAGCAATCTCGCTTTTACAAAAAGGGAATTAAAAGCAAAATATCCCGAATAGTAAAATAAAACCGTTGACACGTAATTATGAACGCTCCAAATTATTTATTATGACTGAAAAAAATACTGCAGGAATAGATATAGGCGGAACAAATTTAAGATGCGGAATAGTAGGAAAAGGCGGGACGGTAAAGAGCCGGCTATCGGTTTCATTTCCAAAATCGCTGAATGAAGCCGAAAAACAGGTGGATTTCATAGTAAAGAACGTTAAACAATTTTTATCGGCAAACGAAAAATACGGCGTTGAATCTATAGGGGTTGGCATTGCGGGACAGATAGACGATAAGTCGGGCTCTGTTTTGTTTTCTCCCAACCTGAATTGGCACGAAGTTCCCCTGAAGCATATATTAGAAAAAGAAACAGGCTTAGGCGTATATGTAACAAACGACTTAACGGCTATTACTTACGGGGAATGGAAGTTCGGTTCGGGAAAAGGCGAAAACAACATTATATGTATTTTTGTCGGAACCGGTATAGGTTCGGGAATTATAATCGACGGGTCTTTATATTCAGGCTGTTCTAACGCCGCAGGAGAGATAGGGCATATAACCGTTGTTTCGGGAGGCAGAAAATGCACCTGCGGAAACTCCGGCTGTCTCGAAGCGTATGCAGGAGGACTCGGAATAGCAAATATAGCTAAAGAAAGAGCCGCCGCGGATATTAACGGCTTTAAAAATATAATAGATGCCGCCGGAGGCGTCATCGGCGGCATAACTGCCGAAACGGTCGCCGCCGCTTATAAGTCAGGCGATAAAAAAGCCGCAGAGTTAATTAAAGAAACCGGTATTTATTTGTCGGACGGCGTAATCAGCGCCGTAAATTTTTTGAATCCCTGCGCAATAATACTCGGCGGCGGAGTTATAGACGGCATCCCCGACATGTTCGACACGGTTAAAAACGAGACATGCAAAAGGGCTCTTAAGGCATCGTTATCAAACCTGAAGATGTTAAAATCTGCACTAAGGGAAGATGCCGGAATTATAGGCGCCGCAGGTTTAGCCGCAATGAAGCGCGAGACCGTTTAAAATTTCATGTCAGTCAGATTTCCCCGACGATATCTTTGCTTTAATTCCCCTTTTGTAAAAGCGAGATTGCTTCGTCGCTAACGCTCCTCGCAATGACAGGATATTGGCAACGAACCTCGCAATGACAGGACTGTGGAAGCTAACGCTCCTCGCAATGACGGGACGGGTATTTGTCTTTAATTCCCCTTTTTTAAAAGGGGTGGCAGTCCGCCGCAGGCGGACTGACGGGGTATTTATAATAAAATATTCAACTAAAAGTGGCATTTTGCCTGCTATGCAATTACGGGGTTTTAGTTTTTAATTCCCCTTTTGTAAAAGCGAGATTGCTTCGTCGCTAACGCTCCTCGCAATGACCTGACGGGGTATTTATAATAAAATATTCAACTAAAATCGGACTGACTGAAATTTTAAACGGTCTCCATCTCCAATATGCATCTGTCAGATTAGCTATAGCTATCTTCAGATGTAAGCTTCTCCGTCTTCATAGGCGAGATTCTCGAAAGACGTATATTTATCGATATAGGAAAGTTTGACGATGCCGGTAGGACCGTTTCTCTGCTTACCTATTATTAATTCAGCTATGCCTTTGTTTTCGGTATCTTTTTTATAAACTTCTTCCCTGTAAACAAACATAATTAAATCCGCATCCTGCTCTATAGCGCCTGATTCCCTGAGGTCTGCAAGCTGGGGTTTTCTGTCCTGACGCGACTCCACCATTCTGTTTAACTGGGAAAGAGCGATTACCGGAATATTAAGCTCTTTTGCAAGACCCTTTAGCGAGCGGGAGATGTCGGCGATAGCCTGTTCTCTGGATTCTATATTATGCGATGCTTTCATAAGCTGAAGATAGTCGATTATAACAATTTCTATATTTTTTTCCCTTTTTAATCTGCGGGTTTTTGCCCTTAATTCCGTAACGGTAATGCCGGCGCTGTCATCTATATATATCGGTATATCCTCAAGTATTTCAAGCGCTTTATGTATGTTTTCTATGTCTGGATTATGAATCTTGCCTTTACGCAGAAATGATGAGTCTATTTTTGCGGTCATTGCAAGAAGTCGTGTAGCAAGCTGTTCTTTGGACATTTCAAGCGAAAAGAAAGCGACGGGAATTTTTTTAACCGCTATGTTTTTCGCAATGCAAAGGGAAAGAGCCGTTTTTCCCATAGAAGGTCTTCCGGCTATAATGATGAGGTCTGACGGCTGAAATCCGTTAGTGTATTCGTCCAGATAGTTTAACCCGCTGTGAATGCCGGTAATAATGTCGTCATCATGCTTCTTTGAGGTAAGTTTTTTAAAATAATCGACAATTAATGGATAGACTTCTACATAATTTTTCGGAGAGTCCTTTTCGGTAGCGTCGAATATAGTTTTTTCGGTAAAATCTATTATATTTTCTATATCGTCGGTCTGTTCGTAGCACTTCTGCCTGATTTTATTAGATGCGTTAATAAGATTTCTCAGGGTTGATTTTTCCTTAACGATTTTTGAATATTGTTCGATATTAAAAAGTCCGGCAGGCATTTCAAAAAGGGAAGACAGATAGTTGTTGTAATCAAAATCGGAAAAATTTTTTGAGAAATCCGGGTCTTTTTCTAAGCTGTTTAAAATCGTAATTATATCTACCGGCTCGTTTTTTTCGCTTAATTTTACGATTACTTTAAAAATTTTGGAGTTTACGCTGTCGTAAAAATCTTCTGGAGAGATAATTCCCAGCACGGAATTTATCTGAGAATTATCTATTAATATCGAGGAAAGCAAAGCTTTCTCCGCTTCTATAGAATTAGGCGGAACAATGTTTGTAAAATCGTTAGATCTTTTTTTTCTGTCTTTGCTTTGCATAAATACATAAAGGCAATACTCTCTGATTTTTAAATTTCCGGAACCGCGTTTACCTTGATTTCCGCGGCTATATCCCTCGAAAGCTTAATTTTAACAGTTTGAATGCCGAGTTCTTTAATCGGACTGTCGAGATTGATTATTTTTCTGTCAATATTGAATCCTGAGTCTTTAAGTTTATTTTCTATATCGACCTTCGTTATGCTTCCGAATATTTTTTCATTCTCGCCGACTTTAACCGGTATGATAATTTCCGTTTTTTCAAGATTATTTTTAATTTCGGTAAGTTCGGCAGTTATTTTAGCTTTCTTTTTTTCTATTATTTTTTTCTCGTGTTCGACGGTTTTAACATTAGAATTCGTCGCAGGTATCGCAAGATTTTTAGGCATTAAAAAATTCCTTGCGTAACCGTCCGCAACATTGACGGTTTCTCCCATAAAACCTAAATTTTGTACGTCTTCTTTAAGTATAATTTTCATATTAAACACCAACCCCCTTTTTGTTAGTTTCTATTTTTCTAAAATTAAACCACATATCGAAAATTCCTGTCATTATAATAAATATAATGAGCGGATTGCTGAAAACAAAAATTATTATATAGCCGAGTATTCTTAAAAGTATATTTATATTTAATTTGTTGAAAAAGAAAGAAATTATCGTCAACCCCTGGACTAAATAAACCGATGAAGACAATAAAATTATATTATAGCCTATATATTTAAATATGCCAATCGAAAAAATAGAAATTATTATTCCTGCTATAAGAAATAATAAAAAATAGTCCGAAGACCTCCAGAGCAATAAGTTTTCCTTTGATCCGTTAAAAAAAACGTTATCCTTTTTTGAAATTCTTTTTAAAAATATAAAACTTAGCCATACCCCCATCCATGAAAAAATTATTAATATTGAAGGCAAAAGCAAAAAAATAATTTTCATGAGATTAGAAATTAAAACTTTCATCTTCGGAGTCGTAAAATACCCCATACCCATTTTATTATAAATCCCTATGAGTTTTTCGGACATATCTCCGGAAAAATAATTTAAAGAAGAAACTATATCTATTTTACCGGCGAATATGTAAACTGCCGCAAGGGTAAAAGATACGAAGAATATTGCCGATACCGGAAAATAAACCGATTTTGCCACCCCGTATTTTTTTGAAATTAAATATGAAAATATGAACGGTATGACTATAAATATCAAAAGCTGAATTATTATAACCGATATAAAAAAACGCCCAAAAACGGCGTGATTGAAATAGCCGGTGAATCCTGCTCCGCCTGCGTTTTTACCTGCATAATCCATTAAAAAAACACCGGCGACACCGGCGGATAATAATACAGGTATAGCCGAAGCCGATCCGATAAGAGAAAATAAAAGTATCAGTGTAATATCGTAATATATATAGAAAAATGGATTAATAAAAGCATACGCACCTTCGTATATTGAATTTACAATAAATAAAAACAATAAAAACGAAAGCAGTAAACTTAAAAAAACCGTTTTCTTTTTAAACATTAAATATTAACGGAAGTATAGGGCATTATCGAAACTATCCTTGACATTTTGATAGCCTTTGATACCCTTCTTTGGTGATAGGCGCAGTTTCCCGTAATCCTTCTGGGCATAATCTTTCCCCTTTCGGAAACGAAATTTCTCATAAGCCTTGAATCTTTATAGTCTATTTTTAAATTTTCGTCTGCGCAGAATCTGCATACTTTCTTTCTCGTGTATGTCCTGCGTATGAGTCCTGTTCCGGCAGGTTTTGCAGTTTTTTTTTGCTGATAATTATTCATTGACTGCCTCCTCTATATTTTCTTTTTTCGGTTCTATGTCTTTTGTAAATACCACTGTTTGAAATCTGATGCAATCGTCCCAGATTCTTAAATTTCTTTCGAGCTCCTGTATAAAAGAACCTTTCGCCGAAAAATGCACCAATATAAATTTTCCTCTGTTAAGTTTTTTTATATCGTAAGAAAGTTTTCTTGCGCCCCAATCTTCAAAGTCTAAAAATTCGGCGCCGTTCTTAGACATAACATCCTTTATTTTATCAATAAACTGATTTAACCTGTTTTCTTCTATATCCGGGTTAAGGATAATCAGCGTCTCGTATTTTTTTGGAAACTGATGTTCGATGCTTTTTAAAAAATTTTTTTTGACCAATTATGCGTCCCTCCTTAAAAGCGTGCTTATTATTCTAATTATTATTAATATAAAATCAATATTATAATATTTGAAAATTAATTTTGCAATAATTAATTTTTGCTCTCTAAAAGTAAAGAATTTATGTATGTTTCAGGGGTTGAAATGCACCGCATAGATTTTTTAAGCTTAAACATATGATTAAGAGGCATTTTTCCCGACAGCATATATTTTATCACGAATAAAATATCGTTTGCCCTCAGATTTAGGCTTTTATAAGAAGTCCTATAAAGGTTTGAAAATTCCTTAAAAAAATCGTTCTTGGATAAAAAAGTTTCAAGTACCGGATGAAATAAATCGTAATACGTATAATTTTTAACGGTTAATTTATCTTTCAGCTCGTTATAAAGTTTTGTCCCGGGAAGAGGCGTCAGCACCGAAAACACAGGGACGCTTATTTTGAGCCTTTTCACAAAATCAATTAATTTTTTAAAGTCTAATTTTGTAAAATCCGGCGATACTATAAAAGAAGCGGTAACCGCTACATTATTTTTTTTCGCAATATAGTAAGCTTTCTCGTTATTTAAAGATGAATTGCTTTTATTAATGGTACTCAGTTTTTCATCGTCAATGCTTTCGAAACCTATAAAAATGTTTGACAGTCCGAGCTCTTTCCACTGTGAAATCAGTTCCGGATGTTTTACTATGGTATCGCTTCTTGCTTGTATAGTATAAAGTTTATATATTTTTTCTTTCTTTAAAAGTTCCCCGATTTTTTTTGCCCTTTTTACGTCGCTGAAGAAATTATCGTCGGTAACGAGAACATAATCTTCTTTGATTTCTTTAAGTTCAGCAACAACTCTTTCAGGAGATTTAGACCTGTAAGAGCCTCCGTAAAAATTCCAGACACTGCAGAAATCGCATTTAAAAGGGCACCCCCTTGCAGTTTCAAGGCAGGCTAACGAAGTCCTTATCCCTAAGTAATATTTTTTTCTGAATTCTTCGGTTAGATGCCTTGCAAAGAAAGGAAGTCCATCTATATTTTTAAGGAGTTCGCGGGGCGGATTTTTTATTTGACTGCCGTTTTGGTTATATATTATGCCTTTTACATTCGAAAGAGGAGAATTAGATGAAAAGGCTCCGACAAGTTCCCTTACCGTGTATTCACCTTCTCCGACGACGACCGCATCTATCTCTTTAATGTTAAAGTCTAAAGGATATACGGAAACATGATGTCCCCCGACAAAAACATAACGCACCCCCAATTCATTTTTTACTTTTTTTGCAAGTTCGATAGTCCTATAGACGTCGGGAGTGAAAGAACAGGAAAAACCTACCGCTTCGGGCTTAAATTCCTTTACCGAATTTTCTAAATAATTATCGGGGTCACAATCTACTGCTCTTAAGTCGGCTATTTTTACGGCATGTCCGTCTCTGAGAAGGCTTCCGGCTATTGCTTCGAGTCCGGTAGGTTCAATTAAGGATACGTTGTTAAGACCTATTACGCTTGTATTATTCGGTTGGACTAATAATATTTTCATGGTTTTTATACACTCCGCTTAAAATAAGTATATCACAATAAATATTAATAGCAAATTATTTTAAGAAATGACAACGTACTTAAAGTACTTAAAGCGTAAATTTATTGATATCCCCTAAGAGCTCCTCGAAATTTTTTTCTTCAGTCGCGCCGCTTTTTTCGGAGCTGTTTTCTTTATCGCTTTCCGGAGACTGCGCGCCGTTTTTTAAAAAATCGGCTAAATCATAACCGCTTTCGGACGGACTTTTTTCTTCGGGTTTTTTTGGAACGGCGGTTTCCTTTTCGGCTTTTGAATCGCCGGATATATCGATTTTAACCCGCTCAGACGGAAAAGAAAGCTCTATTTTTTTGTCGGCTTCTCTATTTATTAAGTCCATACTCGTCTGAAGGAGGTTTTTTATCGAATTTATCATAACGATCCTTTTATTTAAAAGGTCGTCCACATCTTTAGTTATTTCTGAATATTTTTTGTTAGCGTCTTTTATGATGTTTTCCGCTTCGGCGACGGCTCCTTTTTTTATAGCTTCCGCTTCCATTATTGCCGCTTTTTTTATGTCGTTGGAAACGGATTGAACCATAAGGATAGCTTCGCTGATAGACTTATCCTTTTCTTTGTAATCGGCAATCTCCTGATTTTTCTTCACTAATTCTTCTTTTAACCCGTAATATTCGCCGTATAATTTTTCCATATCCTTTGCTACTATTTCAAGAAAATTATCGACTTCGGTTACGTCGTACCCTTTTATTTTTTTTGAAAATTTTTGCGACCTTATTTCGATAGGAGAGAGTTCCATAATTTTACCCTCGTTTTATTTAAATTATATACGGCAGAATATAATTTATTTCTGCAAATTTTAATAAAGCTATGATTATCCAGATTATAAAAATGACTATTATAGGCGATAGGTCGAAAGCAAAGCTGTTTCCGACAGGGAGTATAAGCCTTACCTTATTCAGAACAGGTTCGGTAATGTCGTTTATAAAACGGACTATCGGATTATAAGGGTCGGGATTTACCCAAGACAGCAAAGCTTTTATAATTATTACCCACATATATACATTGAGTAACGTGTATAATATATCAAAAAAATATTGGATAAAATTAACAAATAAAAGATTCATATTTAGTTTTTTTTAAGAATTTAATATATAATATAACATAATTATCCGATAATATACAATAATTATGACAAACAGCGAAATTGCTGAAATTTTCGAACATATTGCGGAAATTCTTGAGATTAAAGGAGAAAATCCTTTTAAAATACGGGCTTATCTAAACGCCGCCGCCGTCATAAGCAGATTCGGAGAAAATTTATCGGATGCAGTTTCGGGCGGGAAGCATTTGGAGATTCCGGGCATAGGAAAAGACCTTTACTCAAAAATTAAAGAGCTTGTGAATACAGGAAAGCTCGCATATTACGACGAGCTCGTCAAGTCTGTTCCCGAAGGACTGCTTGAGCTTATGAAACTTCGCGGACTGGGACCTAAAAAGGCAAATCTTCTGTATAACAGTTTTAATATAAAAGGGATAGAAGAACTGGAAGAAGCTGTTAAATCCGGTAAACTCGGCGGAATAAGCGGCTTAGGGCAAAAAACCGTAGAAAACTTAAAAAAATCGATAGAAGATTATAAGGTTTTTAAACAGAGATTTTTATATGCAGATGCCTTTAATCAGGCGCTTCTATTCGAAGCTTATCTGAAAAATACCCCCCAAAAAATTATAAACAAAATACAGATAGCAGGCTCTCTGAGAAGAAAAATGGAAACAGCAGGCGATATCGATATTGTGGCTTCTGTTTTAGCGGGAAAGGAGGAACAGTTTTCTAAAAAGTTTTTAAGCTATCCCGAAATTTTAAGGGTAGAGTCTGCCGGCGAAACCAAAATCACCGTTGTTTTAAAGAGCGGGATACATACAGATTTAAGAATAGTTCCGCCGGCAGATTTCGTTTATGCCCTGCATCACTTTACCGGCTCAAAACTGCATAACGAGGAGTTGAGGTCAATAGAAAAAAAACGCGGATATAAGATTAATGAATACGGAATATTTAGAAGCGGCGTAAACGCCGAATACGATATTGCCGGAAATAGGACGGGCGAAGTTAAAAAACGGGAATCGGAAGAAAATTCCGGTCAGGGAAATAAAATAACGGTCGATAATGAAGCCGAATTTTACGCCGTGTTCGGAATGCAGTTTATTCCTCCGGAATTAAGAGAAGGGACAGGGGAGATAGAAGCCGCATTAAGCCGCAATATACCGGTTCTCGTCGAAGAAAAAGACCTTCAGGGGGTTTTCCATATCCACACTACATACACGGACGGAAAAGAAAGTTTGGAAGAAATGATAGAAGCCTGTGTAAAACAGGGATACAAATATGCCGGCATTTCAGACCATTCGGTTTCGGCGCATTATGCGAACGGACTTTCTGCCTCTGAACTTGGATCGCAGATGGAATATATAGACAGGCTGAATAAAAAATATGAAGGCAGAATTAAAATTTTTAAAGGTATTGAATCTGATATTCTGCCTGACGGAAGTCTCGATTACGATGAAAAAACGCTGGAGAAGCTTGATTTTGTTATAGCATCGGTTCATTCCAATTTTAATATGGCTGAAAATATTATGACCGAAAGGATTATGAATGCAGTTAAAAATCCATATACAACCATGATAGGACATCTTACCGGCAGACTTCTTCTGGAAAGAAACGGATATGCCGTAGATATTTCAAAAGTTTTAGACTGCGCTTCCGAATACAAAACTATTATAGAACTCAACGCAAATCCTAAAAGACTTGATATTGACTGGAGACATATCAGGGAAGCGATATCTAAAAATGTTCTGCTTTCCATAAATCCGGATGCGCATCATTCATCCAATATATATTTTGTTAATTACGGCGTTAATATCGCAAGAAAAGGGTGGGCAAGAAAATCCGATATTTTAAACGCTAAAAGCGTTTCCGAAGTTTCCGGTGTTTTAAGCGGCATAAGAGATTACAAGATGAATCTAAAGCGTCGGTTCAAGTGATTGTTAAATTTATGGCAAACTCTAAAAAAGCAAAAGCATTAAAAATTTTGTCGGTTGCAGGATTCGACGGTTCAGGAGGGGCAGGGATAATTTCCGATGCCAAAATATTTTCCAAGTTTAAAATTTTTGGCTTATCCGCAGTTACTGCGATAACCGCCCAAAATCCTGGCAGAATCTATAGCGTAGAACCTGTTTCCAATGCTTTTTTCTCTGCGGAATTAAATGCCGTATTTGATTATTTTTCGGTGGATGCCGTAAAAACAGGTTTGATATTCAATGAAAGCCAGAGTTTAATATTAGAAAGGTTTTTAAAAAAATATAATCCAAAAACTGTCGTTATCGATCCGGTTTTTGTTTCAACTTCAGGAAAAAAACTGACGGCGGAATCCGGTTATCCTCGTCTTTTAGCTCCGCTGTTAAAATATGCTACGGCAATCACCCCTAATATTAAAGAGGCGGAGCTTATTTCGGGAACGGAAATTAAAAATCTGGAAGGAATGAAGAATTCGGCAAAAATTATAAGAAAAAAATTTCCTGAAATTAAAAATATTTTAATAAAAGGCTCGCATATTATCGAAATAGAAAAATCGGATGCAAACAAAATATTTAATATAATACTTGATAGCAACGATAATTTTTTTATATCCGAAACCGAAAGATTAAGTTTAGATAAAGAGATTCACGGAACCGGATGCGCTTTTTCGGCATGTTTAGTGTCTCTGCTTGCTAAGGGTACGGAAATAGAAGACTCTTTAACGGAAACGGAAAAATTTGTTTCCAAAATTATAAGAGATTTCAGAAAAATTCAGGACAATACTTCCGAAAAAAAAATTTATATTACGGGCAATATATAAAAAATTCAACTAAAAAACGGACTGAATGAGATTTTAAATGGTCTCGATTACTGCAAGGCACCCTGAAGAATTTTATTCAAGACGGGAAAAGGTCTGTATCCGGTGACTTTTTTATAAAGTATTAGCCCCTGATATATAAACAGAGTCGGGGTTCCGCTTACTTTTGCAGTCATGCCCGACGACATATTGCTTTTTATAAGCCTTTTTGGCAATCCGCTTTTTACGCATGATTCTTCTTTCTTAAGGTTTATTGTCCCTTTCGTATGAGTTTTAAGAAAATAGTATAAATCTCCTATTGCGCTCCAATCTTTTTGATATTGATAAAGCAGACTTCTTACGGGCATATATTGTCCATAGAGGGCGGCGCAGTCTGCATATTCGGCGGCTTTAAAAGCGTACTTATGTATTAATGTCAAAGGAAAATCCCTGAATTGCATAAAAACCTTCCCAGTTTTGACGTAATCTTTAATAATGTGCGGCAGGTCGTTTTCTTCGAATTTTCTGCACCAGTAGCATTGGAAATCTGTATAAACTATAATAGTAACTGGGGCGTCCGGATTTCCTATCTGCCTGCCGGCGTTGACGGTTTTGACAAAACTATGGTATGAAATTGCATTAGCGTATCCTTGAGCCGAAAAAGCAATTATTGCAATAGTTAAAGATATTAAAAAAGTCAGTTTTATGGAACGCATATCAACATTTTATCATATTAATCAATAAAGTCAACCTCATTCCCGGAACCGTCATTGCGAGGAGCGTTAGCCTTCAACATCCTGTCATTGCGAGGAGCGTTAGCGACGAAGCAATCTCGTTTTAAATATATAATATACATAATATAAAATTCTAAATCGGGATTAGGGCAAATTATCCTGTGAAATGATGAAAATGAGTTTTATCCGCTCCGCAGACAGGACACACCCAGTCGTCAGGTATATCTTCAAAGGGCGTTCCCGCCTCTATTCCCCCTATGGAATCTCCTATTTCGGGATCGTAAACATAACCGCAAACATCGCATTGATATTTGGGCAGAGCCAGTTGTTCCGTTGTTGCCATTAAATTTCTCCTTTAGCAGTTAAATACCTACAGAATTAAATTTTTTTAAAATGCGTTTTATCTAATTTGCAAATCGGGCAAAGCCAGTCGTCAGGTATATCTTCAAAGGGCGTTCCCGGCGGTATTCCTCCTTCGGGGTCTCCTTTTTCCGGGTCATAAATATACGGGCACGCCTCGCATAAGAATTTATCTTTATCTTTATTTTTATCTTTATTTTTCTCGTCCAAAGTTAATTTCACTCCTTTTTATCATATATTTAGTCATATATTTAATTATATCAAATTTATTATTTTTTTAAAGCTGTATAATTGATATAATGACATAATTTAGAATAATTTTTAATTTAATTAAATTAAATAAAAAGGAAATAGATTCGAATGGATATTTTTAAAAAAAAGCTTGTTTTGTTTATAAAGGATGCAATTAAAAAGAAAAAAAACATAGATATATCCGATGAAGAATCCGAAAAGCTGATAAAAAACCCTCCGGATGTTTCTTTCGGAGACTATTCTGTTGCGGCGTATTATCTGCCGAGCATCGGTTTTAAAGGAAAACCCGAAGATATCGCCGAAGAAATTTTTAATTTTTTTAAGCAAAGTTTTGCGGACATAGAAGAATTTTTCGATAAAATAGAAATAAAAGGCGCTTACGTTAATTTTTTTGTAAATAAAGAAAAATTTGCTTCCTTTGCAGTCCGCGGCGTTGCGGATTTCGGCGGCGATTACGGCAGGGGCGCTCCCGAAAAGCCTCTGAAAGTCGTAATAGATTTTTCCTCTCCTAATATTGCAAAACCTTTCGGTGTGGGACATCTGCGTTCTACCGTGATAGGAATGAGCCTTTCAAAAATTTACGAATTTTGCGGACATAAAGTTATAAAAATAAATTACCTGGGCGATTTCGGAACGCAGTTCGGCAAGCTTATTACGGCGTTTTGCCGTTACGGCGATATCGATTTTTCCGAATTTGAAAAAGACCCTGTAAAAGTTTTATACGGACTTTATGTCAGAATACACAAAGACGAACAGACCGATACGACTGTCGAGGAAGAAGCTAAAAGCAGATTTAAAATGCTGGAAGACTTTATATCGGTAAATAAGCGCAGTTTTGAGGAGTATCTCGGCGGCGCGACAAACTGCGAAAATAATACGGACGGCAATAATATAAATAATATAAATATAAACATTGAAAATATGAAGCTGTCCGCTGAAAATAAAAACTTTTTTTGCGGAACGCCGGAGGGGCAGTATAACTTGTGGAAACTCTTCAGGAAACTAAGTATAGACGAATTCAAAAGAATTTATGAATCTATCGGCATAGAGTTTGATATATATGAAGGAGAGGCGGACAGTGCGGAATTTTCAAAAGATATAAAAGAAATTTTGCTGGAAAGCGGTATAGCCGAAATAAGCGAGGGGGCGGTAATAGTGAACGTTAAAGGCGTAAAGTCTCCCGCCTTGATAGCCAAAAGCGACGGGACTTCCCTTTATCTTTCGAGAGATGTAGTTACTGCCGTATCGAGAATGGCAAAATATAATTTCGACAAGATGATTTATGTAGTCGGCTCCGAACAGGCGCTTCATTTCAGTCAGCTTTTCGGCATATTCGGCAAACTAAAGGAAAATATTCAAAAAATAAAAGACCGTCCCAATTTTAAAAATTATGCTTCAACTATATGCGGCAGACTCGTCCACGTTAAATTCGGAAGAATTATAGGCATGTCAACAAGAAAAGGCAACTTAGTATTTTTGGAAGATTACATAGAAGAAGCCCGTATTAAGGCTCAAGAAAAACTTGAAGAAAGGCTGGAGGTTTTAGGAGACAGTTTTTATTCCGGCGCAATTTCAAAAAAAGAACTTTCCGAAAGCGAAAAAGAGCAGATTTATTCGACGTCTTTAAAAGTAGGCATCGGCGCTGTTATATTTAACGATTTAAAAAACAGGCGGACTACCGACGTAAATTTTAACTGGGATAACGTTTTGTCTTTCGAAGGGCAGACCGGACCGTATCTTCAATATACCGTTTCGAGGATTAACAGCCTCGTATCCAAACTTGGCTCGCCGGTGCAGGAGCAGAAAGATAAGAATAAAGATGTCGCTTTTTCTAAAAACGATGCCGATTTTAACGATATTTTTTTAATAGCTAAGAAGATTGCCTTCTTCGGGGATGTCCTTAATGAAGCTATGGAACAGAATGAACCTTCGGTTTTGAGTTCTTACGCCCTTGAGCTTGCATCTCTTTTCAACAAATATTATCAAAACTACAGGCTTATAGGAAACCCTGAAGACTACATAGAATCCCGTTTTTTTATGCTGTCGGCGGTAAGAACGGTCTTAATCAGGGTTTTAAATCTGTTGTGCATTCCGATTCTTGAAAGAATGTAGCCGGCTGTGTTATTTTATAATATTTATAACATAAAAATAAAAAAATGAGTCTCGAAATTAACGGTTTAACCGTGGAATTATGTGCGGACAAACAAAACGATAAGTGTATTAACGTGGCCGATTCTTTATTTTTAAACGTCGATGAAGGCGAGGTTGTGTCTATAGTAGGGGAATCGGGAAGCGGCAAATCTTTTTTGGGATTGTCGATTTTAAGGCTGAATCCGCCCCGTGTTTCTAAGATTGTGTCGGGAGAGATTAAAATAAAATGCAAATCGCAGGTTGAGGAAATAGATATTCTGAAGCTGAAGCCGGATGAGCTTGCCGGAGTTAGGGGAAGATTGATATCCATGATATTTCAGGACCCGAATACGTCTTTAAATCCGGTTATGAAAATAGGAGAGCAGATAACGGAAGCAGTGCTCGCCCATAAAAAAGTTTCTAAAAAATCAGCGAAAGATATGGCTGTTAAATATTTAAACTCTATGAACATAGACGGAGAATCGAGATTCGGTTCTTATCCGTATGAATTGTCAGGAGGGATGAGGCAGAGGGTTATGATTGCCATGGCTATGGTTTTAGAGCCGTGTTTTTTGATTGCCGACGAGCCCACTACTGCTTTAGATGTAACGACTTCTCTTCAGGTTTTAAAACTTATAAAAGAGTTAAGAGAAAAATCTAATATAGGGGTTATTTTTATAACCCACGATTTAACCGTTGCAAGGAGCATATCCGACAGAACTTACGTATTTTATGCCGGACAGGTTATGGAATCTGGAAGCACCGAAGATATAATAAATAATCCGGCGCATCCGTATACGGTTTCTTTAATTAAAAGCGTTCCGTCTTTATCTGCGGATTATGTTCCTAAACAGAGGCTTTTCACTATACCCGGTTTTCTTACGAAAGACGATTTTAGTAAAGGAAAATGCAGATTCTACTCCAGATGCTTTAAAAAAGGGGATGAATGTTTAAGAGATATTCCGCTGAGCAGTTTTAAGGGCGGCGGAAAAAGCGCGAGAGATGTCAGATGCATTAAGATAAAAAATTTGTAAAATTTGCAATAAAATAAATAAGCAAAATGTTAACAATACGGTAACAATAAGATAACAATATGGATGAAAATGTAATTTTATCGGTTTCGGGACTTTCTAAGCATTATAAATATTATAAAACTTTATTCGATATTAAAAAAAACGTAATTAAAGCCCTTGACGGCGTATCTTTTGAGGTATTTAAAAATGAAATATTTGCCGTAGTCGGAGAAACGGGATGCGGCAAATCCACGCTTGCAAAGCTTATTTTGGGGCTGACCGAAAAAACTGCCGGAGAAATATATTTTAAAGGCGAGCCGCTTGATTACGGCAATAAAAAAAAGAATTTCAGAAAAAAAATCCAGATACTCTTTCAGGATCCTTATTCTTCGCTTAATCCCAAAAAAAAGATTTATAAAATAATATCTTATCCGGCCGTTAAGAACGGCATTATAAAAAACAAAAAAAAAGACAGAATAGGCTTTGCGGTTGAACAGCTTGAAAACGTGGGGCTTTCGGAAAGTACGGCTTTCAGTTATCCCCATATGCTTTCAGGCGGGCAGAGGCAGAGGGTCGGAATAGCAAGATGCCTGTCCGTCCGTCCCGAACTTCTCATTCTCGATGAACCCGTTTCGGCATTAGACGTTTCAATATCAGCCCAGATTTTAAATCTGCTGACCGATTTGCACAGGAAAAACGGAATGAGCTATATATTTATCACTCACGATTTAAAATTAGTCAGACATCTTGCCGACAGGGTATGCGTGATGCACGGCGGAAAAATAATGGAGATTGCCGAAACGGACGCTTTTTTTAAAGCGCCGGTGCACCCTTATTCTAAAACCCTTATGGAATCTATGAAATTAATGGAAGTTTAATCGTCGGAATCTTTGAATGTTTCGTCGTCGACGATTAAAGAAAGAGTGCTTAAGTGGTCGGTATAATCTTCGCTCATCTTTTTTTTCTCTTCTTCTTCCGCTCTAGACTGGCAGTTTATGCATAAGTTGGAATAAGGAATTATTTTAAGCCTTTTTTTTGAAATAGGTTCGCCGCATTCGTCGCAGATACCGTATGTTCCTTCTTTTATTTTTAAAAGAGCGTTATCTATTTCTTTTACTTTTTTTCTTTCCCTGTCTCCAAGCATATACATGAGTTCACGGTCTCTTTCGCTGGAAGCGATGTCATAATTATCGCCGCGGTATTCCGTCGAGTCTTTTGAAGAGCCTTCCTTTATGCCGGCATCTATTTCTTTAAAAATTTCCTTTTTCAATTGAATCAATGTTTTTTTTGCTGATTCTATCTCCGCCGGCGAAAAAGCCTGTTCGTCTATACTTTCGTTATTTTTGTTTTTCATATTTTTCATGAAAAATCATAGCTCGGATACTCCTGTATTTATAGAGGAGAGGAGAGCTACCCTCCTTGTTTTAAAAGTTTCAACCAACCTTAAATTTGTATGTTTAACAGAAGCGTTGATTTTCTCTCCTGTTAAATGTCTTATATCAAAATAGCCTGACGACCTTAATCCGTAAATAAAGCATTCAATTTTGCCGTATAAAACCTTATCGAACTTATGAAAACCGAAAGCCTGTTTAATAGTGTTAACTTTGCGTCTTCCGCCTTTAAGCAAGTTTGCTTTAAAAAGCGAACGATTGCATTTGCGGACGAATTTAATGAAATAAGACCGATTAAGTTTACTCTGCGTTGTCCCGCCTGCTATACAAAAGGCATCGTTGCTATGAGACTTCTCAAGTCTTAATGCTATCCTTGCCGACTTTGTTATATAGCCGTAGGTTATATTGACGATATTGCCTAAATCTTTTAACTTGGTTGCCAATTTCCAGCGGATAATTGACATTACGCTTTCTGCTTTAAA
>Ga0078972_1000716_pt1 | contig 136190 bp, 109 predicted proteins | sample YelNatPaOPGAMG01_FD_67568 | JGI IMG/M metagenome (GOLD analysis project Ga0078972, IMG submission 67568) | Hot spring thermophilic microbial communities from Obsidian Pool, Yellowstone National Park, USA - OP-RAMG-01 (SPADES assembly) (version 2) | ecosystem: Environmental > Aquatic > Thermal...
CCCTTTTCTCAACCTATTACCGAGATTATTCTCGCTGCTGGCCCGCCTGGTTGCGCACCATCGCCCACGAAGCCTGGGAGCGCCGCAATCGCGAGCTGGCTGCGCTCCGCCGCCCGGAGGATGTCCGCCGCCGTCAAAACTGGGTTCGCGAAACCTTCTGGAAACTGATTGGCGGCATGCCGGAGCGTACGCCGCTCAATGCCAAAGTGATTGGCGGATTCGAACGTCGGGCTTACCGCGTGGAGAAGCTGCTCTATGAAAGCAGGCCGGGAGTTTACGTCTCCGCCAACCTCTACATCCCCCGAGGGGCGAAGCCGCCGCTGCCCGGCGTTCTGTTCCAGATGGGGCATGCCCTGAACGGCAAGGCGTCCGGGCCTTATCAGCGTTGCTGCCAGGCGCTCGCCCAGCTCGGCTACCTCGTGCTGGCGTTCGATCCCATGGGGCAGGGCGAGCGCGTCCATTACCCGGATGCTTCCGGCTACCGAACGCGCCTCGCCTCGGCCGACGACGAACACACGGTTCCCGGTCGCCAGATGTTGCTGGTGGGCGACACCGCCACGCGCTGGCAAGTTTGGGATGCCGTGCGCAGCCTGGACCTGCTGGCGTCTCACCCGCTCGTCAACCCTCGCCGGCTCGGATCCACCGGACAATCGGGCGGCGGCACTCTGACTATGTTCCTTGCTTGCGTGGACGATCGCCTCGCGGCCGCAGCCGTGGCCAGCGGCAGTACCGAAAACTTCGCTTGCCAGGACTTCAACCCACCGGGTTCCACAGACGATGCCGAGCAAAATCTCCTCGGGTCTGGTCCTCTGGGGCTGGACCGCTGGGATCTGCTTTACCCGCTGGCACCCAAGCCGCTGCTGGTAAGCGTAAGCGAGAAAGATTTCTTCGGAACTTACTCGAGTAACTATCTCACGAGCGGACGCGACGAATTTGAAAAGCTGAAGCGCGTATACGAAATTCTCGGAGCGCCCGACCGTCTGGTCTGGACTTCCACCCCGCTGCCGCACGGTCTCGCCTATGATACCCGGCTGAAAATCTATAACTGGTTCGAACGCTGGCTGAAAGGCGAGAAACGCACCATCGAGGACGAACCGCCCACGGAACCCGAGCCCGACCGCGAACTCTGGGTTTCCGTCTCGGGCAGCGTCGTGCGAGATTACCGCAGCAGGACGCCGTTCGAAATCACGCGCGAGCAGGCCCGCAAGTTGCCGCGGTCGCGCCCGACGCGCGAGGCTCTGGCTCGCCTGCTCGCGTTGGACCGCCCGCCGCAAGCGCCAGAGTTCCGCGAGGTGGCGAAGACCCGGCTCCGAGGCCTCGACGTACAAGCCGTCGAGGTGGCTTCGTCACCTCACATCTGGATCCCGGCCTGGATCTTCGTGCCCCACCAGTCGGCTAGCTCGAGCCGGATTCTCTTGATTCTCGATCCGGCCGGGCGCAACGCCCGCTGGCGAGAGGGAGACCTTTATCAGAGTCTGGCCCTGAAAGGTCATATCGTCTGCGCGGCGGACGTACGCGGTATCGGGGATCTCACGCCGGAGTTTGCGCGCGGCGCGCCCCACTATGCACGCTCCCACGCCGACGAAGAGAGTTGGAGCTGGGCATCTCTCATTCTGGGGCGCCCGTTGCTGGGCCAGCGCGTAACTGACATCCTGGCCACGGTTGCCGCCCTGGCGCAACACCCGATCACACGCGCAAGAGCGATCTGCCTCGCGGCCCGCGGCCATCTCGCCGTTCCGGCACTCTGCGCCGCGGCCCTGGAGTCGAGGATCGAGAAACTCTATCTGGCCGGCAGCCTGCTGGCCTTCCGCGAGGTCGTGGAGACAGAAAACTACCGATGCAGCTTCGCCAACTTCGTTCCCGGCATGCTGCGCGAGGCGGATCTCCCGGAAATCGCCGAGCTGGTGGCGCCGCGTCGGATCCTTCTGGCAGGCGCAGTGGACGGGGAGGGTCGCCAAGCTTCGGCGGAGCGTGTGCGGGCGTATTGGAGGGCGGCTCACGTTGAGGTCCGAGGCGAGGAGGGGTGGGAGGAAGGGGCGCTTTCCGATTTCATTGGTCTCTGAGTGGATCTGGCAAAACCCATTCTTTCAATAGCTTACATTAGCATGTTGACACTCCTCGACCGAGAGTGCTAATAATATGGTACGGGAGTCGGAACTGTTCCGGCTCCGCTTCCCGATCTTGAAATCCACACAAGCGCTGGAGGATTCAGCCCATGAACATTCGTCCGCTCTACGATCGCATCGTCGTCAAACGGATCGAAGAGAAGGAACAGGTCCAGGGCGGGATCATCATTCCGGATACGGCCAAAGAAAAGCCCCAACAGGGTGAAGTCGTGGCCGTGGGCCGCGGCAAGCGCCTGGAGAACGGCACGCTGGTTCCCCTCGATGTGAAGGTGGGTGATCGCGTGCTGTTCGGCAAGTACTCGGGCAACGAGATCAAGCTCGATGGCGTCGAGTACCTGATCATGCGCGAGGACGAAGTTCTCGGCGTGATCGAAGGCGAGTCTGCCAAGGCGTAGTTTTTAGGCAATCACGAAGGAGGATGGACGATGGCAGCCAAGCAGATCGTATACAGTGAAGCTTCCCGTCAGGCGATTTTGCGTGGCGTGAACCAACTGGCCGATGCCGTCAAGGTGACCCTCGGTCCCAAGGGCCGCAACGTGGTGCTGGAGAAGAAATTCGGCGGGCCCACGATCACCAAGGACGGCGTCACGGTGGCCAAGGAGATCGAATTGAAGGATCCCTTGGAGAACATGGGCGCGCAGATGGTGCGCGAGGTCGCTTCCAAGACCTCGGACGTGGCCGGCGACGGCACCACCACCGCTACCTTGCTCGCCCAGTGCATCTACCGCGAGGGCGTGAAGGCGGTAGCCGCGGGCGCCAATCCCATGGCCATCAAGCGCGGCATCGAGAAGGCGGTGGAAGTCGTCGTCGAGGAGATCAAGAAGCTCTCCAAGCCCGTCACCGGTGACATGATCGCACAGGTGGCCGCCATCTCGGCCAACGGCGACACCAACATCGGGCGCATCATCGCCGACGCCATGAAGAAGGTGGGCAAGGACGGCGTGATCACGGTCGAAGAGTCGAAGACCATGCACACCGAGCTGGACACGGTGGAGGGCATGCAGTTCGACCGTGGTTACCTGTCGCCCTACTTCATCACCGATCCCGAGCGCATGGAGTGCGTGCTCGAGGATCCCTACATCCTGATCCACGAAAAGAAGATCTCCAGCATGAAGGACCTGCTGCCGCTGCTCGAGCAGATTGCGCGTTCGGGCAAGCCGCTGCTGGTCATCGCCGAGGACGTCGAGGGTGAGGCTCTCGCCACCCTGGTGGTGAACAAGCTGCGCGGCACACTGAACGCCTGCGCGGTGAAGGCCCCGGGCTTCGGCGATCGGCGCAAGGCCATGCTCGAAGACATCGCCATCCTGACCGGCGGCAAGGCCATCATGGAGGAGACCGGCATCAAGCTGGAGAGCGTCCGCCTCGAGGACCTCGGCCGCGCCAAGCGCGTCACCGTGGACAAGGACTACACCACCATCGTGGACGGCGCCGGCAGCCCGAAGGCGATCGAGGGCCGCATCAAGCAGCTCCGTGCGCAGATCGAGGAAACCACCTCGGACTATGACCGCGAGAAGCTGCAAGAGCGGCTGGCCAAGCTGGCGGGCGGCGTGGCCGTCATCCGCGTCGGCGCTGCGACCGAGACCGAGATGAAGGAAAAGAAGGCTCGCGTCGAGGATGCCTTGCACGCCACCCGTGCGGCGGTCGAGGAAGGTATCGTGCCCGGCGGCGGTGTCGCGCTGCTGCGCGCTGCGGCTGCCCTCGACAACCTCAAGATGCAGGGCGACGAGCAGATCGGCGTGGACATCATCAAGCGGGCGTGCGAGGAGCCGCTGCGTCAGATCGTGGCCAACGCCGGCTTCGAAGGCGCCATCGCGGTGGAGCGCGTCAAGGCCAGCGACAATCCCAACTTCGGGTTCAACGCCGAGACCTGCGTATACGAGGATCTGGTGCAGGCGGGCGTGATTGACCCGACCAAGGTGGCGCGTACCGCGCTCCAGAACGCGGCTTCGATCGCGGCCCTGATGCTCACCACCGAGGCGATGGTGGCTGAGATCCCCGAGAAGAAGAAGGAGACGACCGGTCCGTCGTCCCATGACATGGATTACTGAGCCGCGCAGCTGGCCCAGCGCGGCTTGAACCTTTCGCGCCGCCCCGCTCCCACAAGCGGGGCGGCCCTTTGTTTTTTGCCACAAGCAAGCCTTCGCGCTGCGTTACGCTGAGCGCTGATGCCTGCTCAAGGCTTCTTGCACCGGCTTCGACGCCTGCTCGAGCCTCCTCGACCGCTGATTCACAACCCGCGCGAACCGCGCGATGCGCCCCTGGGACGCTGGAACCTTTACGTCGGAGGCGCGGGCGCTCGCACGCCTGGCTATATCAATCTCGATCTGCTCCATGCCCCGGGCGTGGACGTTGTGGCCGACGTCGAGCAGCTCCCCTTCCCCGACAACCTCTTCCAGCGCATCGAGTGCGACGCCGTCCTCGAGCACGTGCGCCATCCCGAGCGGGCCATGCGCGAAATCGAGCGCGTGCTGGCGCCCGGTGGCCGCGCCCACGTCGTGGTCCCGTTCTGTCATCCGCTGCACGAGTACCCGAAGGATTATCACCGCTTTACGCCCGACGCACTGAGGCTGCTGGCAGGCGGTCTCCGGATTTCCGCCGAAGGCTGGCGAACGGGCCCCACCGCGACGATGCTCGTGATTGTCCTCGAGTGGATCAAGCTCTTGCTGCCCTGGCGCGCCTGGCGTGTCCTCGCTCACGGCGTTTTAGGCTGGCTGTTCTTCCCCCTCCGCTACCTCGACCTGATCTTGTTACGCTCACCCTACGCCGCCCGCATCGGTAATCACTATTACGTTTGGTTCGAGAAGCCTCAGCGTTGAGCCGGCTCCAGCACCAACCGATGCGCCAGATTCCGGCGTATCGCGTGGCGCGTATAAGCCAGCGGCGCATAGCTTCCGTCGGCCCAAAGCTTGAGTAAATCCGCGTAGTGCGGGCTCCCCGGCTGCCCTGACTGCCCCGGTGCATTGGTGAACACCCCACGGTCCCACTCCGCCAGGTCGAATACATGGCGGTAGCTGGCCCCCGATTGCTGCCGGAAGTTGGCACCGCCGGTTGCGTTCGGCGTGTAGGCGTCGCCTCCGCGCTCGACCGGTCCTGCGTCGAACAGAGCGCGCCGCTCGGCGGTGGCCAGGAACTCGCCCCAGTTCGGGACACGCGCCAGCGACGCGCTCCCGAGATAGCCCGCCGTGCCCGGCTCTGTCCCGACCCAACGTAACGCGATCGCCCGATGCCCTGCGCGATCTTCCCAGATCAGCGGACCATGCCGCGTGTATTTGAGCTCGACTTCGACGGCAGCGGCGCCCTTGACGGCAATTCGCTCCCGCTCCACACGCTGGGCAGCCACTGGCCACGGCAGGGATAGCGGTCTCGCTCGATGTACCCCGCGCCCAGCACCTCGGCGAGTTCGCCGCGCCCTGTCCGGCGCCAGATCTCCATTCGACGGAGGCGGTCCTGCGCCGCCACGAGGCCTTGGGCGAAGAACAGGTCGTCCGTGTTGGCGGCGAAGATGTGCGGCACGCCCTACCGATCGCGCAGCACCTCGACCGGGGCCGAAAGCCCGCGGATCCTGATGCGGCCCTCGATCCGGGAGAGCACGGCCCGGGCGCGATCGGCCAGCGACGCCGGGGCAAGCTCCGGCGGCGGTGAACCATGCCAGCCTGCAAGCAGCCATGTCAGCCAAAACATAACTTGCCCTCCTTGTCAGCTCCGACGGTCCCCGCTGGGATCAGCGGCGGGCCCCAGCCCGCCCGCACTGCCAGCCAGCTCACAACGAATCCCCGAGCTGGTTGCCGAGGAACAAGCCCAGGAACACTCCCTCAGCCACCGGCGTGGCCCAGATCTGCCGGTAGGACTCCTGCCAGGCCGAATTGGCCCACAAAAGAGCGACCACCGCCGCAAGCGCCAGCAACCCTCCTCCCAGCGCCTCCGTTCGGGTAAACGCTTCGATGGGCCGCACGAGCCAGGCAGGCAGCACGGTTCTGCGCGACATGTCCTGATTGTACGTGTCCGCTTTCATCCCGCGCTTCGGAGAGGCGATAGGATAGGCCCCATGAAGTCGCTTGCCGTGAGAGTTCAAGCGCTGTTGCTGGTCGGAGCAACGTGTCTGGCGGCCGCCGAAACTTACCGCCAGCAGGTGAGTTTGTTCTACGCGACTGCGCACGGCCTGCCCTCGACGGATGTGTTGGCCGTCGTCCGGACGCCACCGGGCGTTGTGTATGCGGCTACGACCTCAGGGCTGGCGCGGTACGCGCAAGGCGCCTGGCGCAGGGTCGAATCTTTTCCGGGTCGCGTGGAGGCCCTAGCTGCAGACGGTGACGGGCTGCTCGTGGCGTTTCAAGGTCTGCTGTGGCGACTCCGCGATGACAAGGCGCAACGGCTTGCCGCCCTGCCGCCGGGCGTCAAGGTCGGTTGCCTTTCTCCCGGTCCCCCAGTGCTCGTGGGCGCGGACAACGGCCTGTATGAGCTAGCCGGGAATCGTCTGCGTCCTGTCTCTGCACTGCTGCCGTTGCTGGGCGGCAAGGGCGAGATCCGACAGGTGGCCGTGGCGCCCGATGGCCGCGTTGCCGTGGCCGCCGAGGCCGGCCTTTTCCTGCGCGATTCCCGAGGCCGCTGGAGCCGCCTTTTCCCTCGTCAAGGTTCGCGAAGCTGGGCGGCAGAAGACGCGTGGGGCGTCGCCTTCGATGCGAGAGGACGGCTCTGGTTCGCGTGCCCGCAAGGCGCTGGTCGGCTCGATACGGAGTGGACCTTGTACACCGGCGAGGACGGCCTGCCTTACGACGACTTCACCACGGTGGCCGCAGGTGAGCCGGGAGTCGTCTGGTTCGGCACGCGTCGCGGCGCGATTCGCTTTGACGGAACCCACTGGGAATACCGGCAGGGGCGGCGCTGGCTCCCGGAAGACGAAGTCCGCAGCATCGCCGTCGCTCCGGAAGGCCACGCGTGGATCGGAACGCCGCAGGGCGTGGCCTGCATCGAGCTGCGCCCCATGAGCTTGCGCCAGAAAGCCGCTTATTTCGAGCAGGAAATTGACAAGCGGCACCGCAGGACGCCGTTCGGGTACGTGGATTCGGTCCGGTTGAAGCGGCCCGGCGATACCAGCGAGTGGATCCAGCGGGATAGCGACAACGACGGGCTGTGGACCGGCATGTACGGCGCGGGCGAGTGCTTCGCGTGGGCAGCAACGCGCGATCCGGCGGCTCGCCGACGGGCACGGGCTGCGTTCGAAGCACTGCGTTTCTTGAGCACCGTTACGCAGGGCGGAAAACCCCCGGCGCGACCGGGATTCGTAGCGCGCACGGTGCTGCCCGCGGATGGCCCCGATCCCAACCTCGTTTACACGCGCGAGCGCGACGAGCAGACGCGAGCCACGCGCGATCGGCTGTGGAAGATTCTCTATCCGCGCTGGCCGCTCAGCGCTGACGGCAGGTGGTACTGGAAAGCCGACACCAGCTCGGACGAGCTCGACGGTCATTACTTCTTCTATGCGCTTTATTACGACCTGGTGGCAGAGACTGCCGCGGAGAAAGAAGAAGTCCGGCAGGTCGTCACCGCCATTACCGATCACCTGCTGGCCCACGACTATGCGCTGGTGGACTGGGACGGCCTTCCCACGCGTTGGGCGGTGTTCACGCCGTCCAAACTCAACCAGGATCCCGACTGGTATGTCGAGCGCGGCCTGAATTCGCTGAGCATCCTCTCTTACCTGGCGGTGGCCGAGCACATGACCGGCAACGGGAAGTATCGCGCTGCCGCCGAAAGGCTGATCCGCGAACACCACTACGCACAGAACCTGATGGTTCCCAAAATTCAGGCCGGCCCCGGCACCGGCAATCAGTCCGATGACGAAATGGCGCTGATGAACTTCTACAATCTCATCCGCTACGAAACCGATCCGGGCCTGCGTTCCCGATACGCTTTCGCCTTGTATCAATACTGCCTGCTCGAGTTGCCCGAGCTCAATCCGTTGTTCAATTTCATTTGCGCCGCGAGCCTGAAAGGCGCAACGTATCGCACGCCTTTTGCGAGCATCAACCTGTCTTTGCCCGGGCCGTGGCTCGAGGAATCGCTGGACACGCTGCGAAGGTTTCCGCTGGATCGCGTGGACTGGCGGCTGACCAACAGCCATCGCAAGGACATCGTCCCTTTGCGGGTGAATCTGCCCGGTGAGGAACGCGTCGGGCGAGGCTGCCGCCGGAACGGAAAAGTTCTGCCGGTGGACGAACGGTTCGTGGAGCACTGGAATCACGACCCGTGGCGGCTGGATCAAGGCGGGCAGGGCCTGGTGCTGGCGGACGGGGCGGCCTTCCTGTTGCCCTACTACATGGGCCTTTACCACGGCTACGTGCGCGAGTAGGCGCGCCCTTACGACAGGGCTTTGCTACAATCGTGGGTTCGATGCCCAAGACCGAGCGGGAGCACCGCCAGGAGATCGTCGAGGTGGGCCGCTTGATCTGGCAGAAAGGCTGGGTCGCGGCCAACGACGGCAACATCACGGTGCGCCTGGACGAGGAACGCGTGCTGGCGACGCCGACCGGCGTCTCCAAAGGGATGATGCACCCCGACGATCTGATCATCTGCGACATGAGCGGGCGCAAGCTGGTGGGCCGGCTGGAGCAGACCTCGGAACTGGGCATGCACCTGACGATCTACCGGATGCGGCCTGACGTGCGGGCCGTCGTCCACGCGCATCCGCCGGTAGCGACCGGCTACGCCGCTGCGGGTCGCCCGCTGAATCTGGCCCTGCTGCCCGAGGTCATTATCGGACTGGGCTGCGTTCCGCTGGCCGAGTACGGCCTGCCAGGCACGCCCGAGTTGACCCAGCCGATGCTGCCCTATATCCCTAAGTACGACGCGCTCCTGCTCGCCAATCACGGCGCCGTCTGCTACGGGCCGGACCTCTGGAAAGCGTACTTCCGGATGGAGACGGTGGAGCACTTCGCCCGCATTTCCCTGGTGGCGGAACTGGTGGGCGGGCCCCGCGTGCTGCCCAAGGAAGAGGTCGAGAAGCTGCTGGCGGCGCGCAGTCGCTACGGCATTCAGGCTCGCGTACACGCGGAGCCGGGCTGTCCGCTGGTGGCCGAAGAAGTGGGCGTCGAAAAGTTTGTATTCACGCGCGAAGAGCTGATCGCGCTGGTCAGCGAAGCTTTGCGCGCAAGCGGGAAATCCTGATGGGAGGCGCGCCCGGCGGTTTTCCGTTGCGGGCGCGGTGACGGAGCACCATGGGCGAAGCATTGGGAATGATCGAAACGCGCGGCCTGGTGGCGATGATCGAGGCCGCAGATGCGATGGTCAAGGCCGCCAAAGTGACTTTGGTCGGCTGGGAGAAAATCGGTTCGGGCTATGTGACCGCGTTGGTGCGCGGCGACGTGGCAGCCGTACGCGCGGCGACGGATGCCGGCGCTGCGGCAGCCCGCCGGGTGGGCGAGCTGGTCGCCGTGCATGTGATCCCGCGGCCGCACCCGAGCCTGGAAGACGTCCTGCCCATCGGCAAGAGCAACGCCGGCAAGTGAAGGCGTCGGCAGGGCCAGGCAGGCGGCCATGATTCTGGCTCGGGTTGTGGGCACGGTGGTGGCGACGCGGAAAGATCCGCGTCTGGAGGGCAAGAAACTGCTTGTCCTCAAGCCGGTCTCCCCGGACGGCAAGGAAGAACCGGGCTACGTGGTCGCTGTGGACACCGTCGGCGCGGGGTTCCGGGAGACCGTGATCGCCGTCTCGGGCAGCTCGGCGCGCATGGCGGAGGGCTGCCGCGACCGGCCCGTGGACACGGCCATCGTCGGCATCGTGGACACAGTCAGCCTGGACCGCAAGGAGTGACGCCGTGTATTTGGGTCGTGTCGTCGGCTGCGTCTGGGCTACGGTCAAGAACGCGTGTCTCACGGGTCATCGCCTGCTCATCGTTCAGCCTGTGACGCCCGAGCTGCAAGACAAAGGTCGCTGCATCGTCTGCACGGACTGGACCGGCGCCGGCGCCGGAGAGCTGGTCTACTGGACCCGGGCCCGCGAAGCTAGCTTCGCCTTCCTGCCCGAGGAGGTCGTTACTGACGCCACCATCGTGGGCATCGTGGACACGATCCACGTGGACCGCACCGCGGGCCGCCGCGAATCCGGCCAGGGAGGCGCTGCTTGCTGATTGCACGCGTCATCGGTGAGCTGACCGCCACTCGCAAGCACCCCTCACATGAGGGCCTCAAGCTGCTGCTCGTCCAGCCGCTCGATTTGGATGGCAGCGACCGCGGTGACGCCGTGGTGGCAGTGGACGCCGTGCAGGCCGGGATCGGTGATCGCGTGCTTCTTACCACCGAGGGCTACAGCGCCTTCAGCAGCGTCGGCCGCCTCATGACTCCCATCGAAGCCGCCGTCATCGGCATCGTAGACGAGGTCAACCTGAAGAGCGTTTGAACACCGCCCTCGCGGGTGGCTACTTCCAGAAAGCTGAGAGGTGCGCAATGAACCGGAGGTCTTTTCTTGTCAGCGGGCTGGGTGCGGTCGCCGCAGCCGCGGCCGAGCCCCGCTTGCAATGCCGCCCCGCCGGCTTCAAGATTCTGGTGATCTCGGATCTGCACTACACGCCGGTTCCCGATACCCACGGCATTGCCCTGACCGAACAGCTCATAGACGCCGAGAAGCCCGATCTGGTGATCGTCACCGGAGACTGTCTTTCCGGCAGGGATTGTGAATCGCCCGAGGCCGTCCGCAGGGCCATCGCCAACGTGGCCGCAGCCATGGAGAAAAAACGGACGCCGTGGGTCATTACCTTCGGCAACCACGACCAGGAACACTTCGCCAAAACCGGCTTGGACAAGCACGCGGTGCTGGAAATCTACGCCTCGCACCCGCACAACCTCAATGCCGGTTACGTTCGCGGACTGACGGGCGCCGGCAACAAGCACATCCTGATCTGGGACGCCAGAGGGACGCGACCCGTCTACTGCATCTGGCTGCTCGACTCCAACGAATACGTTACCGAGGGCAAGAATACTTACTACGACTGGATCCACACCGACCAGATCCACTGGTATTACCGCACCTCGATCGAACTCGAAAAACAATACGGAGGCAAGATACCGGGCCTGATGTTCTTTCACATTCCGCTGCGTGAGTTCAACGAGATGGTCAACCAGGCCAAGATCATCGGCGCGCGGCACGAACCCGAGGCGCCCTCACCGATTAACAGCGGGATGTTTGCCGCGGTTCTGGAACGCGGCGACGTGCGCGGCATTTACTGCGGCCACGACCACACGAACAATTACGTAGGCCGCTGGAAGGGGATCGAGCTCGGCTATGTGGGTTGCGCCGGACACCGCGCCTATCCTCGCGTGCCGCCGGAGGATCCCTCCAACGGCAAGGTCCGCGGCGGACGGGTTTTTCTCATCTCAGAGGGTCCTCCGCCCCGCCACAAAACCTGGATGCGCTTCAAGGACGGCTCGGTGAACTGGGAATTCGAGTACGAAGCGTATTCCAAATATCAGTTAGGGTACTGAATCTGGGCGCCGTTGTTTGGGCGTGATGAGGAGGGCCATACCTGCGCTGGTGGCGAACCGGTTATGCAAGCTGAACCGGCGGTCTCAGAGAAACGGTCTGCTCAATCCTCGCCGAAGAAGTGATGCCTGAGTTCAGGTTCCGGAACGTACCGAAGAGCCTGCCGAAAAATGGCGCGCAGCGTTCCCTTGTCTACCTCGTCATGAAGGACGATCGTGAGCGTCTGTCGGGCTCCACCCGGGAGAACACGACGCAGCTTCACATGACTGCCCCGTCGGGAAACCGGCTTGAATCCAAAGCCAGCGAATATGCGGAGCAGATCCTGCCCGCTCAGTGTCCGCAGTTTCGCCATCAGGCGGCAGCGTCCAGCTCCAGGGTGGCGAGGATCGTGGGGTTATTGACGAATCCGAGCTCGGCCAGATCCTCCCCTTCAAGATGCAGAGCGATCGCCTCCCGGATGTTTGCCGCCAACTCGTCCAGGGTGGGAGCTTCGGTCACCACCGGGAGATCCAGGCACTCGGCCACGTACCGCTTCTCACCTCTGAAGATGCGCACGTGAATGGTTCGCTTCACCGTCGACGGCCCCGTCGCTTACATGGTACCGCAACCGCCCGCGCGATACCGGCTCGATCCCTGCCGCGCCTTGCCATTTCGTTCATTGAGCAGCAGCGGGCGACGCCGCTAACTGATTTGAACTTCCGCCAGTTCCCAATACTGGAGTCCGCGGCCTCACCGTTTCTTCAACGTGATGCTGAGGCCGCCGCCCTGCATGTAGAAAACGGTTTCCAGGTTGGGATCGCCGGTGACCCGGCGCACGTAGTCAGCAGCCATGTCCACGTTGTGGGCCAGGATCAGGCCGCCGGGCCGCACCAATGGCAGCAGCTTGTCCAGGTAATCCACGTAGCCTTCCTTGTCGGCGTCAATGAAGACCACGTCCACCGGCTCCTTGACGCGGCTGACGGTCTGGTGCGCGTCGCCTTCGATCAGCGTCACGATCTGGTCCACACCCGCCTTCTTGAAGTGCTCGCGAGCGGTGGCCGCGCGCCCGGCGTCAACCTCGAAGGTAGTGAGCTTGCCACCGGTTTTCTGTAAAGCCAGGCAGAACCAAAGGCCCGAGTACCCAGTCGAAGTGCCCACCTCGACCACGTGACGCGCCCCCACGGCTTCGGTGAGCAGCCGCAGCATGCGCCCGTCGCTCACGGGAACGCTGGCGAACAACCGCCCGCTGCGCTCGGCTTCTTCGATCACCGCCAGCACGCGCTTCTCGGCTTCGTCTTTGGCCAAGGGACGGGATTCCAGATCGGCGGACCTCCGCCAAGGCCCGCGACGCTGCGCAGTCAGCAGCGCGGCGGCCACCAAGAACGAAACGAACACCAATCGAAATGTTTTTGTCATTCGCATCCCTCCTTAACGATCAGGGCAGGACCACGACAGGGGCGCGGGCGAACGCGAATCGCTTGCCCACCTGGTCCACCAGAGTCACCTGGCAAATATAACGTCCCGGGGTCAGATCCTTCAGCGGCGTCTCGAAACGCACGGGCAGCACGCCCGGGCGCCCCGGCGCGGTTTCGCTCAACCGCACCGGCGGCGACTGGAAGGCTTTTCGCTTTCCGCGCAGGAACGCCAGCTCGCCGACCAGGCTCAACTGGTGATCCTCGGGATCGGCTGCCGGATCATAAACCTCGAGATAGACGTATAAGTTCTGGTCACGGCGAAAGACCCGCGTGACGCTGGGGGCCAGTTTCAGGTTGTCCTGAACCAGGGGACTGGCGGCCAGCAGTTTGCGCTTCTTCGTAGCCGCCCCGGCAACCGCGGTGATCGGCTCCCGCTGACTGGCCAGGACCAGCGAACTGGTCCGCAGGCGGTCCTTCACTGTGCTGAGATCCGGGACCTGGAAGGAAGTTTCGAAGGTGCCGATCCGCCCGAGCAGGTTTTCGCGCACGACGAACTTGAGGCGATAGGAACCGGGTGGCAGCGTAAACCCAGTGTCGTACTGGAAGTTACGGCGTTCGAGCTGGGCCGCGTCTTCCGCCCGCAATCGCACGCGAATCCCGTCGCGCACCACAGCCACCACCGGACCACGCGCCTGGCGCACCTGCCCGATGAAATCCAGCTCCGTGAATTCCGTCGAGCCGCGCCGCGCCAGCGTGATTTCCGAACCAGGGATTTTCAGGGAAACCGGCACAAAGTAACGATTCTGGGCCAGCCGGAAGTAGTTGACTTCGAGCGCCAGCGGCAAGTCGGTAATGGGATCGCCCAGCGCCAGCGCCTCCTGAAGCTGCTGCTCCTTGTCCGCTTCGGTGAAGCGGGAAAAGTCCTTGGGAGCAAAATAACCGCTGCGGTAATCCAGTTTCGCTTGCAGGGGCCGGTTCAACCGTACCTGGATACGGCGGAACTTGCCGTCCTGCGCCTGGTTGGTGGAGTAGTAGCCCAGAACGTAATAGCTGCGGATATCGTTCTGCGCCTGCCGGATGCCCAGAGTCAGGTCATTGGCGTCCAGGAAGGCCTTGCCGCCCGTGTCCTCGGCGAGAGCCACCAGCGTGTCCTGACGAGCGAAGAACCGCTCCATCTGGCGCCTCTGCGCCTGCCCCGAGAAGATACCTGTGCCGCGCGGCGAGGCCTGGGAGGCGTCGCCGCCGGCAATGGTCGCCACCAGCCCGCGGGCATCCACCGGATAGAAGGAAATGTTGGCGCGGATGGCCGCGTTGATCGTTGCTCGCAGTTGCGAATCATTCTCAACGCCCGTCCGGCTGACGCCGCTCGAAAAGTAAATCAGCGCTTTCTTCTCCGGCAGGGCGGCGAGCATGCGCGCAGCCGTCTGCAAGGCGCTCAGCTTGCGATCCGTGTTGAAAATATTGAACTCGCTCTCGTCGGCCACGAAGCCGACCTGGGTTTCGTCCTCCGCCTCCTCCTCTTCCTCTGCCGTTGGGGCCTCCTCGGCCAGCTCGCTGGACTCGCCCGTCCGGAAGGACCGGATCACGCGTTCCAGGGCGTCACGGTCATCCGTGAAATCCTGCTCGACCTTCAATTGCGTGCCGAAGGTCATGATGGCGACCATATCGGCCGGCTGCATCTGCTCGCGGATGAACTTGAGCGCCGCCTCGTGAGCCCGCACCTGATCCGCAGGGGACATCGAGGAGTGATCGAAGAACAGGACTAGCAGCCTGCGGTCCTGATACTGGATCTTGCCGGGCGCAGCCACACGGATCGTGCCGGGAGAGGCTGCGGGTGCGCTCCCTTGCGCCGGTGTCTTTTCCGGCGGCGAACTGGCCTTCCCAGGAGCAGACTCAGGCCCGCCCGACTCGATGCGCTGGAATTCGAAGATGGCGATCGTCTGCGGCTTGCCGTCCTCCAGGATCGTGAAGTCGTCCTTGGTCAACCCGATGATGTCCTTGCCCGAGCGATCCCGGACGAACACGTTCACGATGACCAGGTTGGTGGTCGTCCGGAACACGGGGCCGGTCTGCTGCGCCAGTGCAGCGGCCAGCAGACCGAGAGGCAGAAGACGAATCCAGCCGCGCTTCATGGTCAGAACCTCAGCCGAAGCTGGGCGGTGATGCGTCGCATCGGGGCCGTAGCCGTCGGCAGTCCGTAGTCAGCCGCATTCACTACCGTGCCCAGCCTGGTATAGCTGACGTGGTTGGTGAAGTTCTGGCTGTCCACCCGAAACTCCAGCATGCGCCGTTCGCCGAAGTGGACGGTTCGAGCCAGGGAAAGATTCAGCGCCAGCCGCGTCGGCCCGTCAATTGTGTTGCGGCCGGCGTTGCCGAAGGTGCCCGGACGCGGCACGGTGAAAGCGGCCAGATTGAAGAAGCCGGTGTCGCTGTGGATCGGCAATCCGGTTGCGTCCGCCCGCCCGCTGCCCACGACGCCCGTGCCGCCGGTATCAGCCAGGTTGCCCAGCACCCGGGCCGTCTGCGGAGTGCCCGAGCTGGCCGTCAGCCCTCCGCTCAGGCTCCAGTTCTTCAGCAGGCGGGCCAGCCATGGCGACGAAGCGAGCACGGTTCCGCCATCGCGCACCGGAGAGCTGACGACGTAAAAGAGGCTGAGCGCGTGACGCTGGTCGAAACTGGACCGGCCGCGCTCGGCCCGCAGATCCTTGTCGTTCTGAGCGACTACGGTCGCACCGCCGCCCAGCGTAGAGGCATTGTCAATGGACTTGGAGAAAACGTAAAGGAGATTGGCCGAAACGCCCCGGGCCATGCGCCGCATCAGGCGCACCTGGCCGCCGTGGTAGATCGAGTTACCCTCGGAACTGTCCCAAGTGAATCCCACGGCGTTGCCGATGCGGCGGCGTTCCTCGGCGGTCAGAGGCGAGCCGGGCGGCGCGCGATTGGGCATGCGCTGAATGTCCAGACGCGTTCCTTTGGTGCCCAGATAACCCAGTTCCAGGACCATGGTCCGCGTCAGCGAGTGCTGCAAAGAGAAATTCCATGTCTGCGCATAGCCGGTCCGGTAGCCGCGGTCCACGGCGTAGGTATTGGTGATCGTCTGCGAGGGAGCGGTTGCGAAGCCATTGCGCAGGGTCAGCACCCGGGTTTCGCTCGTATTCAGTGTAGCCGTGTTGGCGAAAGGAGGCTGCGAAGCCAACCGCCCGGGGAACTGGGTGTAGATGGCGCCGTTGTAAAAGATGCCGTAACTGGCGCGCACGACGAGGCCGCGCTTGCCCGACGGCCTCCAGGCCAGCCCAACCCGGGGCGCGAAATTGTTGCGATCCGGGTCCACCAGACCCCGCGGAAACTTACCCGAGTAAGGCCCCACCTGGCCCGGCGTGACCACCGCGACCGCCGTGAAACCCGGCGCTACGTCCAGGTTGGCGATCTTGTCGTACTTCTCGTAGAACGGCTGGAAGTACTCGTAGCGCAAGCCAAGGTTCAAGCTCAAGCCTGACCGCAGGCGCCAGTCCTCCATGACAAAGCCGCTTGCGACGGAAGAACGGAAGTAGGTGTTCGAGGCGCCGAAGCGAATCGAACTCGATTGCGGCAAGCCGAGCAGGAAGTCGGCGAAATCCAAACCCGTGTTGGGAAGCGGCTGTTTGCGATCGTCCAGAGCGCTGGTGGCAAGGCCGGTGAAAGTAAAGGTGCCGCGCGCGTTCTGGTCGGTGCGCGTGTTCAACTGCATCCGACGGAACTCACCGCCCACGGTCAGCGTGTGCCGTCCCCGCACCAGCAGCAAGGAGGGATTGACCGAAGCGGTCTGGTCGCGCCGCAACAGCGCACTGGCGTCGGTCAGGTCGCCGAAATTCGTGAAGTTCAGGTTGGGTGGACCGTAGTTGACGGGATCGCGCGAGACGCCGAGGATGCCCAACTCGCCCGCCACGTCGCGCAAGTAAGCAAAGTGCGGCAGAGTTTCATTGCGGTTGCGCGAGAAGTTGCCGCGCAGCGTCACAATGGTCATGCGCGAAAAGTTGTGAGTCCAGCCGCCCGACAGATTCCAGCCATGGCCGTTGTTGGCATCGCGGAAGCCGAAAAGCTGACTGGCCGTCCCGTTTCGCCACTGAGAGTTGAAATTGACGTCGAGCCGGTCTCTCTGACTTACCGGGCGCATCACGCGCAGGCTCAACTGGTCGCTGTTGTTGCCGTTCGAAGTAACGTACTGGTAGTTCTGCACGGAACCGGGCTGGTTGGGCAGGGGGAAGAACTCGAGCAGCCCGCGCGCAATCGGATCCAGGCGCGACGCCGGGATGCGGTTACCCGGGAACGGCAGTCGTCCGTTGGGATCGTGAATCACGGGAAACAGCGTTCCCAAGGGCTGCGAGAAATCCCCGCTCCGCTGCTCTGGCGTGGGCAGCGTGGAAACCGCGTTGTACGGGCTCCGGGCCCGCATGCCGGTGTAGTTCACGAAAAAGAACGTGCGGTCGCTGCGGGGCAGCTTGGGGAGCGCGAGGGGGCCACCCAGATTGAAGCCGAACCGGCTCTGGGCGTAGGAAGGCTTCTCTATTTTCTGCCCCGTCAGCGAGTACGGCCTCGCGTCCAAAGCGGAATTGTTCAGAGAGAAGAACAGGCCGCCGCGGACGCTCTCCCGTCCCCGCCCGATCCGGTTGCCGAAAGGCCCTTCACCCAGCCACAGCGGGCGCCCGCCGCCAGTAGGTCCCCCTCGCGGGCCGCCAAGCATACCACGCCCGCCGGACCCCCGGGCCGCGGTGGGGCCGCCTCCGGGACCGCCGAACCCGCCCGGTGGGCCACCCATCCCCGGGCCGCCGCCGCGTCCACCCGGGCCCCCAGGGCCTTGCATCCCGGGGCCGACTGGACCCGGTCGAGGCCCAAGCTCCGGACCTCCCTCCGCCGCCCCAGGCTCCCTGCCGAAGGCTACGGCTGCCGCCTCTTGCCCCATTGCCAGTTGCCGCATTCGCTCGAAGCCGGCCCGCATCTGTTCGGAAACGCCCTCACGCAGGGCATCTTGCAGGCTCGTACTCAGGCTGCCGGCCAGCAAGAAGGCCTCATTAGCGCTCGTCTCGGCCGTGAACCCAGCCGGAAGCTCATGGACATTCGCCTCCTGCTCAGCGGGGATCTCCTGCGCTTCCGCGCCGCGACGGTTGAGAGCGACGCGCTGGAAGCCCGGCCCCCGTTGCGCGGCTTGGAGTTGCCGTGGACGAGGCTCGATTTCCAGGTTCCACTCGAGCGGGCCGGCTCCCGGCAACTGAATGGTCCGCTCGGCGCGCCGGAAACCCGTCAGTTCGACCTCCAGCTTCCACATCCCGGGCGCCAGCCCGGCGAGGCTATAGCGTCCGTCCTCGTCCGTGACGGTGGTGACTCGCCGGTCGCCCTGCACGGCGGTCACGACCGCTCCGGGCACGGGCAGTCCTGCCGATCGAACCACCCCCTCGTGGCGCAGTTCGCCGGGTTGGGCGAGCACCGCCCTTGCCAGCAAGAGTCCGATGACAGCCAGCCAGCTCCGCATGTTCCCTCCCGACCTTCGCTGGAAGGCGCCTTCCATAATGGAATTGATTGAGCCACCTCCAGGGTTGTTACGCGCCAGCGGCAGCTTTTACCTACTCTTAACACGACAAGAGAGATCCGCCAAGCGGTATACTGCGCGGATGAGATCGGTTCACGGAGGCTCCGGCATGCAAGCACGGCGTGGAATCGTCATTGCTGCGCTGGCGATCTGCGCCTTCGCCCAGCAGCAACCCGCCCCGGTGGAGGTCGTGCCCATCCGGGGGAACGCATATCTGATCCGCGGCGGTAGCGGGGCCAACGCGGGGTTAATCGTCGCGGCTCGCGAAGCGATCGTCATTGACGCCAAAATGACGGAGGACTCCGCCCGGGCCATGCTGGAAGCGATCCGCAAGGTCACGCCCAACCCCGTGCGGCGCGTCATCCTCACCCACAGCGATGGCGACCACATCAACGGACTCGGCGGCTTCCCGAAAGAAGTCACGGTGATCGCCCACCCCAATGCGCGCCGGGACATCGAGCAGGCGGCCAAAGATCCCAAGTTCGGCTTCCTGGCCTCTTGGATTCCTCGCGAGCTCGTGTCCGGCGACAGGCGTCTCGACGTGGAAGGAGTTCAAGTCGAGTTGCGCCATTTCGGACCGGCGCACACCGATGGGGATCTCGTCGTCTGGCTACCCGCCGAGCGAGTGGCTTATGTGGGCGACTTGCTGTTCATAGGGCGCGATCCCCTGATCCATCGCCACAAGAACGGAACCTCCTTCGGCTTGGTTTCGACGCTGAAGAAGCTGCTCGAGCTGGATGCGGACAGTTACGTTTCCGGGCATGCCGAGCCCGTGGGCAAGGCGGAGATCCGCAAACTGATTGCGTCGCTGGAAACGACGCAGGAAAAAGTGCGGGTCTTGGTGGCGCAGGGCCGCAGCCTCGATGAGGTCAAGGCAGCTTTCGGGGTTACCGGGACCACCGGGATGCCCGGTCGCAGGCCCGGCCTGGTCGAGGTGATCTATCTGGAGCTGACAGAAAAGAAATAGCGGCGGATGCGGATGCACACCCGCACCGCGCCGCTATCCGAAATATCAGCGCCAGCCCCGCGCTTCAGGAGGGCATTCGCTTGGCAACGAATTCACGCGCACGCGGGCCGGGCCCCTGCCCGCCTTCGCGCTCCCGCGTGAAGCGGATCTCGTTGCCGGAGACTTTGCCCTTGTAGATAAACTTCATCTGGTTGCCGCCGAACTCGATGACCTGGACGAACGAGATCTCGTCGCCCTGAATCTTGCCATCGGAGATCGGCGACTCGCCGCGGGGGGTCGAGATCGTCCCGGTCAGCTTGTCGCCTTCCACCTTGAAGTTGAAAATCATCTGCATGGTCTGGCCTTCCCTGCCGGGGACCTCGGCCACCCACTTGCCTGTCACATCGGCCGCCCAAGCGGCTATCGCGCCCAGGCCGACCAGAAGCATGCACACCAAGACAAATCGCCTTGCCGTCATGCCTGGAAAGACTGCACCGCCTGCCGCAAAGGTTACGCGGCAGCGTTTCACCGTTTGTCCCGGAAGAAAGCCTGGAGCAGCTCCAGGCACTCCACGGCGAGTACGCCCTCCGTCACTTCCACCCGGTGGTTCAGAAGTTCCGAATCGGCCAGCCGGAACTTGCTCCGGACGCCTCCGAAGCGCAGGTCACGGGTCCCGAAAACCAGCCGGCGGACCCGGGCCGCCACCAACGCCCCGGCACACATGACGCAAGGCTCCAAGGTGACGTAGACGGTCGTTCCCGGTAGCCGGTAGTTGCGCAAGCGGGCGCCCGCCTCCCGAAGAGCGAGGATCTCGGCGTGCGCTGTGGGATCGTTCCGAGCGATCGGGGAATTCCGACCACGGCCCACGATGGTCCCGTCCGATGCGACCACCACTGCCCCGATCGGTGCCTCGCCGGCTTCCGCCGCCTCGCGGGCCAGCGCGAGGGCCTCCCTCATGTAAGTCTCGTCGTCCACGCCGCACAGTCTAGCGCAATCGGAATTCCCTGCCGCGGCTATAACCGGAATGCGGTATATTGCCCCACTGATGCGCAACCTTGTGATTCTGCTCGCGACCGCTCTCTCCCTCGCCGGCCAAATCCCGGAACAGGATGCCCGGAACACCTACGTCCCCAACACCGACACTCACTTCACGATGCCAGTCTACCGGAGCCTCGCGGAATGGGAGGCCAGGAAGTCGCGTCTGCGCACCCAGATCCTGGCTGCCGCGGGCCTGCTCCCGATGCCGGAGCGAACGCCGCTCAATCCGCAGATCTTCGGGCGGATCGAAAACAAAGATTACTCGATCGAAAAGGTCCTTCTGGAAACGCTGCCCGGCTACTATCTGGGCGGCAACCTGTATCGCCCGCTCGGGCGTTCCGGGCGTTTCCCCGCCGTGGCCTCGCCGCACGGGCACTGGAATTACGGACGCTTGGAGCACCAGCCGCTGGGCTCGATCCCGGCGCGTTGCATCAACCTGGCACGCCAAGGCTACGTGGTCTTCGCCTACGACATGGTGGGTTACAACGACACCATCCAGACGCCGCACACTTTCGGCGGGCCGCCCGAGCAACTCTGGTCGTTCAGTCCCCTGGGCTTGCAACTGTGGAACTCGATCCGCGTGGTGGACTTCCTGCAATCCCTGCCCGACGTGGACCCTGAGCGCATCGGCGCCACCGGCGCCTCCGGCGGCGGTACCCAGACGTTTCTGCTCATGGCTGTGGATGACCGGATCAAGTTCGCGGCTCCGGTGAACATGGTTTCCGCCATCATGCAAGGCGGCTGCGTATGCGAGAACGCGCCCAATCTGCGGCTGGGCACGTTCAACGTCGAGTTCGCGGCCATGATGGCCCCGCGACCACTCTTGCTGGTCTCGGCAACCGGCGACTGGACGCGCAACACGCCGCAGGAAGAATTCCCGGCCGTGCGCAGCATCTACGCTCTTTACGGCAAACCAGAGAACGTAGAAAACGTGCATATAGACGCGCCGCACAACTACAACCAGGCCAGCCGCGAAGCGGTGTATCGTTTCTTCGGCAAGCACGTGCTCGGTGAGACGGATCCCAAAAAGCTGGCCGAGCGAAGCATCCGCGTAGAGAAGCTCCAGGACATGCTGGCACTGCACAACCGTAGCCTGCCCGCGGGGGCTTTGGATTACGCCGGACTGTTTCGCCTCTGGAAAGACATGGCGCGTCGCCAGGCGGCTGAGTGTCGCGACCCGGAAACGTTGCGCGAGCGGCTGCGTCTCAACGTGGCTGTGGAGTGGCCCGACCAGGTCCTCAGCGAGCTGCGCGGGGAACGGCTCCTGTTGAGCCGCGCGGGCAAGGGCGATCGCATCCCGGGCATCTGGCTGGACGGAACGGGCACGCCCGCTCTCATCGTGCATTCCGAGGGTGCCGAAGCCGCGCGCCGCAGCCCGGAGGCATCTGCGCTCATCAAAGCGAAACGACCCGTCCTGATGATTGACGCCTTCCAGACCGGTTCCGCGGTCGCCCCGCGCGATCGTTCGCACCGTCACTTCCTCTGCTTCAATCAGACCGACGACGCGAACCGGCTCCAGGACATTCTCACCGCCCTGCGCTGGCTGAGCCAGCGACGCCCTGGTCCCGTGGAACTGATCGGCCTGGAAAAGGCGCGTGTCTGGTGCCTGTTCGCGGCCGCTCTGGCGCCGGTAGAAGTCAGGTTGACAAGCAGTCTCGGACCCTTCACCGGCGGCGATCAGGACTTCATCGAGCAGTTCTTCGTGCCCGGCATCCAGCGCGCAGGCGGGCTTGAAACGGCGCTGAGGCTGACCGCGGGACGGCGCTAGTCCCGGCTCGGGCTTGCCGGTGTGATTTCGCGGATCCGGATGTTGCGAAACATCACGATACTGTTGCGGTCGTGAAGCTGGAGACCGATCGGCCCGACCTTGGGACGATCGGGCAAGCCGGGGTGCTCGGCAACGAGCTTGCCGTTCAGCTTCACACGGATCCGGTCAAAACGCGATTCGATCTCGAGCGTGTTCCAGTCGTTCCGCATATCCGGATCCTTGGCCGGCGCAAGCAGGTAGATGCTGCCGGTGGGGTAGCGATCCGGGTAGCCATTGGAGATCTGGATTTCGTAGCCGATGTGGGAAGGCGTGCGGTTGGGATCCCACTCCGTGCCCACGGCCCAACGCGCGCGGGAGGTATCGCGGATGGAGACGCCGCTGTTACCGCCCAGACGAGTCCAGAATTCCAAGTAGAGGTCAAACTCACCGAACTCCTTCTTGGTGTACAGCCAGGACTGATGGAGGCAAGGTTTGCGCGGGTCGCACTGGCCAAGGAGGGTGCCGTCGCTCATGACGGTCCAGACACCCTCGCCGATGACCTCCCAACCCTCCAGCGTCTTGCCGTTGAACAGGGGAATCCAATCAGAGGCAGTGGCCAGCGAGGCAGCCAGCATGCAGGTGAATACGTTCAGCGCCACGGCCGGAATTCTATCAAATCGGAGGCAGCCATCTCGGTAACCTGCCCGCGCCTGGCTTGCGCCTTCCCAATCGAAGTAGACTGAATACTAGTGATGGCCGGACTGCCGCAGCCGCTCCCTGTCCCACAACCTGAACCAGCGCCTTTGCGCCCGGCGCCGGTACCCGAACGCCGCCCTTCGCGCTGGAAGCTCATCCTGCCGGTGAGCCTTGTGCTCGTGATCCTCGGGCTTCTGGCCTGGCTTGCTCTGCGCCCGCAGTTCGGTGGAGGCGCACCGCCCGCGGCGCTGAAGACCGTCCAGGTGGTCCAAGGAACCTTCCGGCGCACCCTGAGGGTCACCGGGCAAACTTCGGCGAGGAATTTCGCCAACATTACGGTTCCGCTCGTGCGCGCGCCGGATTCCGGTCGCAGCATGATCCTGATGAAACTCGCCAAGCCGGGCACCTACGTAAAGGCCGGCGATGTGGTAGCCCAAATTGACGCTCAGAGCCTGGTGGATCACATTGACGATGTCAAGGATCAGGTGGCCCAGGCAGCCAATAACGTCAAGAAGCGGCTGGCCGAGCAGGCCGTGGATTGGGAGAATCTCCAGCAAACCCTGCGCGTGGCGAAGGCCAACTGGGACAAGGCGCTGCTGGATCTGAAGGCGGCGGAAGTCAAAACCGAGCTCGAGCGGGAGCTCTACCGCATCCGCGCCGAGGAAGCCGAGGCCAACTACAAGCAGCTTCAGGCTGACATCGCCTTGACCAAACAGCAGCAAGCCGCCGATCTGCGGATCCTCGAGATCGCGTACAAGCGCGAGCAGATCCACTTGGAGAGACACCAGGATGACCTCAAACGCTTCACCATCCGCACGCCGATGAGCGGCATGGTCGTCATGCAACAGATCTTCCGTTCGGGCGAAATGGCGCAGGTCCAGGAGGGTGATCAAGTTTCACCCGGACAACAAATCCTGAAAGTAGTTGATCTGAGCAGCATGCAACTGGAGGGCGCCATCAACCAGGCGGAAAACAGCCTGCTACGCGTGGGCCAGCCGGCTCGGGTGGGTCTGGACGCCTTCCCCGGCCTGGAGTTTCCCGGTACGGTGTACGCCATCGGCGCGCTGGCGGTTCGACCCAGCCGTGGCGAAAGCTACTACCTTCGCACCGTTCCCGTCCGCATCGCCATTCACGGCAGCGACCCCCGACTGCTCCCCGATCTGTCCGCCTGGGCTGACGTAGAGATCGAGAGGGAAGATAACGTGCTCATGGTGCCGTTGCATGCCGTGCACACGGAAAACGGCCAGCACTTCGTCTACGTCAAGCGTGGCGACACTTTCGAGAAACGCCCAGTGCAGTTGGGGCCGCGCAATCAAACCCAAGTCGTGATCCGCGAGGGTCTGCGGGCAGGCGAGCAAGTGGCGCTGGAGCGTCCGCCGGAAAAGAAGCCCCCCAAGCCCTGAGAAAGCTCAGGCCGGTTTTTCGCCGATCAGGATCAAGGACTGACCGAGCGGCAGGTTCAAGCCCATCGCCAAGGCGCCGGCTTCGATCCGCAGAGGCCACTCGAGGAGCTGGTTCAGCCAGCCAGGAATGGGCGCCAGACCGCTGGCCGGCGGCTTGCGCAGCAATGGTTCCCAAATGCGAAACTTTGCCAGAGCCACCGGGAGCAACAGCGAATTGGCATACGTCATCCGCAGAACCCGCACACCGGCGCCCGTCGCCGCGGATCGCAGCCGGGCTCGCGTAAAACGTTGCCTTTCTCCCGTGAACTGGGAATGCCGGCTCCGGAGAATATCCAGCGCTGCCGTGCGCAGCACCAGCAAGCCTCGCGGCTTGAGGACGCGAACCAGCTCGGCGAGCGGTCGGGCTTCCGCTCCCGCCGGGAAGTGCACCAGCACATCGAGGGAAAACACGGCATCGAAGGCGGCCGCAGGAAACGGCAGTTGCGCGATGTCGGCTTGAACGAGCCGCTGGACCCCGAGGGAACGCCCGTAGGCAAGGCCTTCCGCGGCCAGATCTACCGGGACCACGCGCCAGCGGTAGCGTCGCTCCAGCTCGCGAGCGAAGTGCCCCGTCCCGCATCCGGCTTCCAGCACCCACTCGATGCGACGTCCGCGCACCAGCGGATCCAGTAGCGTGAACAGGATCCGCCGCATGCCGCGGAACCACCAGAACTCTTCTTCTGCCCGCGCCAGGTAGTGAAATTCGGCTGGATTCATTGGGCGGGCACTAGAACGAGCTTGCGCTTGCGCCCCTGGTGCTCCGGCATGGCGCAGAAGGGCGGACGGTCTGCCTCCAAATAATGGGCCAGGTGCTCCCGATACCAAGCAAGGGAGCCGCGGATGCCGTCCGCAAAACAGACGCGGGGTGCCCAGCCAAAATCGCGCCTCAGCCTCTGACAATCGCCCACGTAACTGCCTATGTCAATTCGCTTGCGCTCGGCAGGGAAGGGCTGTGTGATCACACGCACTCCCGCTGCCTCGGCAATGGTGTCCGCGATCTGTCGCAGGGACAGCGCCTCCGGACCCGCCACGTTGTAAGTGCGCGCAGGCAAACTAGCCGCTGCGCCCACCCGCAGGAACGCCTCCACCACATCGTCCACGTAAACGGGATCGCGGAGTTGCTGCCCGCCGTCGTAGACCTCCAGGTCCTGCCCCAACAAGGCGCGACGGAGAAACGTGCTCAGCACACCCTGGCAGGGAATGCGCAGCGCCATGCGCGGACCGTAGACGTTGGTCAACTGCAACACGACCGCGTCCAGCGCACCCATGCGCGATAGCATCAAATGGTACAAGGCCGTCGCGTATTTGTGCACCCCGTTGTAATCCACTGGCTCCACGGGGTGCTGCTCATCTACGGGCAGGTACCTGGGCACGCCGTAAACCTGGCGCGTGCCCGCGTAGACTACCCGGACGCCGGGCCGCTCGCGCCGCAAGACCTCCAGGAAGCGCAAATGGGCCGCCGTGTTGATCTCCAGGTCCCGCTCGGGCGCCATCATGCTGTGGATGTGGCTGACCTCGCCGGCCAGATTGAATACGACATCGCACCCGGCGAGAACCTCCCGGAACTCCTGAGCCTCTCCGATGTCGCGCGGAATCAGTTCAAGCCGGTCCGCGACGGGCGCAAGATTATAGGGATTGGCGCCACAACCCGGTCGCAACGAGTCCACCACGATGACCCGGGCGCCGAGTTCGACCAGCCGGATCGCAAGGTTGCTCCCGATGAAACCCAACCCACCAGTGACAAGGACTGTCTTGTTGTTGTAACCCAAGGCCTTCCCTCACCCTTTGCCGAAGACCTGTCCTTTTATAGAACATTGCGGTCGGATTTCGCAACCTGGTCCCGGGCGCCCAGGATAAGCCTTTCGATCTCCAGATAAAGCTCCCAGGCCGTGGCGTAACGCAGCTCGCAGCCGCACCTGTGGGTCTCCTCACGCACGAGATCGAACAGGCGGTCCAGCTCGCCACCAAAGAACGCGGCCCGGTGTTTCTCCTGAGCGCCGTGGGCGAACAGCTTCAGGAAGGCCTCGTCGCCGAGCCGGGGCGCCAGAGCTAGCCACGCCCGCACGCGCCCGGCCGTGACTGGCTGGTGCGCCCCGAGCTCGCCGTTTTCCATTCGCGGCCGGATCCTGCCCTCCCAGCGCAATCCCAGCGGACCCGGAATCATCAAGAGGTCGCCCCGTCGCCCGCCACCGACCTCGGCCGCGACTCCCCGATCGTAGGACTTGGGGCGAGAGGGATCGTCCACCGCCCAGTAAATCCGGTTCACCGTGCGCGCCTGCGATGGTGAAGGGGCCGAGGGCATGGTGAAATCGGCGTAGCAGCCCAGATCGCGCAGCAGGCTGATCTCGTTGTTCAGGCCGCAATAGCGACCGCCGGGAAGCGAGTTGTCCAGCGCCCAGTTGCCGTGGATGAAACCAAATGCGATGCCGCCGGCGCGTCGCCGCAGCAGAGAGTGACGGGACTCGAGCGCGTCCAGATAGCGCTTCATGCGATCCAGAAAATCCCGCTCCCCTTCGCCGTCGTGGTGAATATGAACTTCCACGTCCGCGATGCCGGCGCGGGCCAGCTCAGCCAGCAGCTCGATCAAATCGGGCCGGTATTCTTCCTCCGGGTAGAAAAAGGTCCATCGCGGCGGGTTGCCTGCACTGTCCCGGTGGCGCGCTGCGATTTCGGGCCAGCGCTCGCGCCATTGGCGGACGCGTTCCCGGGCCAACCCGTCATCGCGGTTCTTCCAGTAAGGCTCGAAGTGGTCGGCGATCATGAACCACAAGCGGCGGGGTCGGGGCCGGCCGATTGCCGCCAGCCGGCTCCGGCAATATCCGGGCAACCAGATCTGGGCGTTGCGAGGCAGGCGAATCATGAACGCGGATGGCGAGCCTCGATCTTCACAGCCGGTAACCGCTCCGGCGAGCGTCTTCGTAAAACGTGCGGACGGTTTCTAGCGAGTACTCCTCCAGATCCTTGCCCCACAGCGGCAATTTCGACAGCACCTCGGGTGTCACCGTAATGATGTGGCAGCCTGCCAGATCCGCCTGCACGATGTTGTAGAGTTCGCGCACGCTGGCCCAGATCAATTCCACATTGGGCGCGGACCGGACCAGCTCCGCGGCCGCCGCCATCACGGGCACCGGATCGCGCCCGGTGTCCGCAATCCGCCCGGCAAACACCGAAATGCAGGCAGGGGCGCCTCCGTCCAGCACAGCGACTACCTCGCGGACTTGCCGCAGGGTAAGGATGGCAGTGACGTTCACCTTGACGCCCGATTGCGTCAGCCGTCGCACCAGCTCGCAGGAGGATTCGCGCCGCGTGTTGGTCACGGGAATCTTGACGTAAACGTTCTGGCCCCAGCAAGCGATCTTGCGCGCTTGCCGCTCCATTTCGTCAAACTCGTCCGCGAAAACTTCGAGCGAGATGGGGCGGTCCGGGATGGCAGCCAGAATGTCGCGCGCGAAGGCTTCGTAGTCGCTCACGCCAGCCCTGCGCATCAGGCTGGGATTGGTTGTGAAACCGCGGATGAGCGGATCGCGCGCCAGCTCCAGCATCTTCGCACGGTCAGCGCCGTCCGCAAAGATTTTCACTTGCAGCTCAGAAAGGCTTCTCATGGTCCTCGGCTCTCGTAACCGTTCGGTTGAGAATCCAGTCCACCGCCTCTTCGAGAGAGCGAACGCGGGCGGCCGGTTCCACGCTCGGGGAGCGCTCGTCGTAACCGCGATCGAGCCAGATTGCGGTGCACCCGGCGGCGTCGGCCGCCTCTACGTCACGCCACCGGTCCCCGATCATGAAACTGCGCGCCAGATCAATCCCAAGCGCGTGCGCGGCTTCCAGGATCAAACCCGGCTTGGGCTTGCGGCAGGCGCAGGCGTCGGCGTCGTCATGAGGACAGGTCCAGATCCCTTCCAGCGGCAGTTCGTCCATCAGGCGATGATGCATCTCTTTCAAGGCATCCGCAGAGATCTCACCGCGGGCCACGTCCGGCTGATTCGTGACCACCACGAGTACGAATCCACGCTCGGCTAGCCGGTGCAAAGCCTCGCGCGCACCCGGCTCGATCTCCATTTCCTGCGCGCTGGCCGGCGGAAAAGGTTTGCCGTTGACGACGCGCGCGCGGACCAACACCCCGTCCCGGTCGAGAAATACGCCCGCCCTCATCGCACGGACTCCCATTTCGTTTCGGCCTGCTTGAGCGAAGGATGCGACACCAGCAGGTGCCAGACCAGAGCCTGGAAGGCCTCCGTGTGGGGAGTCACGCGGGACGGATGGACGGTAGGAATGATGACGCAGGCATCGGCCACCTGAGCGGTGTAGCCTCCGTCGCGCCCCACGATGCCCAGCACACGCGCCCCCACGGCTCGTGCGTAGCGCAGCGCCGCGACCAGATTGGGACTCACGTTGCGTTCGGCATCGCCACCGCCCACCGAGAACACGAGCACAGCGTCCTCGGCGCGCAGGCGGCTCGTACGCAACCAGGACTCGAACACCGTGGCCCAGCCCTCGTCATTGGTGCGCGCCGTCAGCTCGGAGACGTTGTCCGTGGGAGCGTAGGCCTCCATGCCGGCGAGTTTGCGGAAATCGTTGACAGCATGGGAGGCGTGGGCGGCGCCGCCGCCAACCCCGAGGATAAAGAGCCGCCCGCCCGCGGCCCGGGTTTCGGCCAGCAACTGCGCCATTCGCGCGATGGAGGCGCGATCCAGCCGATCCAGGATCTCGCGCGCCTCAGAAAGGTACTGCTCCACAAATTCCACAGTGTTCCCCTCGCGAGAAGTTCTCAGCCAGGCTTCCAGTTCTTCCAGCGCCTGGCGGTCTCCGATGTGGTAGAAGCGCTGGCTGACTTCGAAAGCCGCCAGTCGTCCCGCAGCCAGCAGTTGGCGGTAGAGGTCGGCCAGATCGCAGAAGGTCCCCTCCGGCAGCTCCTCGAAGACGCCGGACGCGAACACTCCCAGCCCGTAGTCTATGTGCCGCATCCGCCGGGTCCGGTTCTTCTTGTCGTAGGCCAGGATGCGGCAACCGTCGAATTCGACGTTGCTTCGGTCCCAGCGGTCCTCGTTGCGATAGACGGTCATCAGAGCCGGCTGCCCACACGCAAAGAAGGCCTGCTCGACTTGCCGGTAATCGCAGGGAAGGTAGGAATCCCCGTAGAGCACAAAAAAATGCGGACCGAGCAGCGGCAAAGCCTTGCGGACGGCGCCGGCGGTGCCCAGCGGCGTCGGGCCATCCTCGGAATACTCGACTTGCAGGCCGAAGCGACGCCCGTCGCCCGCAAACTCGCGGATCTGCTCGCCGCGATAGCCCAGGCAGAGCACCACGCGCTCGATGCCCGCCCGGGCCAGAAGCCGCAACTGGTGAGCCAGAAAGGGCTCGCCAGCGACCGGGACCAGCGACTTGGGCAGCTTGTCAGTCAACGGTCGCAGGCGGGTGCCCAGCCCGCCCGCCAGGATCGCAACCGGCAGCATGGCTGTCGTCATGCAGGGGCCAGCAGGCGCGTGCCCTCGAAATCGAAGCGGATGCGCACCTCCCGCAATCCCGCTTGGGTCATAGCGCGCCGCAGCCGCGTCTTGTCTTCCGCGTAGAACATCAGGAAACCGCCGCCACCCGCTCCGATCAGTTTGCCGCCCAGCGCGCCATTGCGCAGCCCCAACTGGTAGTACTCGTCAATCCGGGGATTTGTCATGCCGCCCGAGCGAGCCTTCTTGTGTTCCCAATGGACGTTCATGAGCTCGGCAAAGCGACGCAGATCCCCGCGCTCCAAGGCCCGCCTGCTCTCGTAGCCGAGTTCCTTGACCACGTGCAGATGTTCGATCATTTCGCGATCGCCCTGGCGGCTGCGGCTATCCTGTTCGCGAAGGATGCTGGACGCCTCGCGCGTGTATCCGGTAAAGAACAGCGCCAGATTGTCCTCCAGGTTGTGGAGCGTCTCGGCGTCCAGCCGGAGCGGTTCGACCTCTACGTGACCGTCCGGCAGAAACGTGAAGCACGTGATCCCGCCGAAGGCGGCAATGTACTGGTCCTGCTTGCCCACCGGCTCGCCCAACCGCTCGATTTCGATGTAACAGGCCTGCTCGGCCAGCTCCCGCGGCGTCAGGAAGTTGCGGTTGAGGGCGTGCAGGGCGCGCAGCAGTGCGGTGGTAAAACTGCCCGAAGACCCCAGGCCGGTGCCCGCCGGGATGTCGGCCAGGCTCGTGATCTCCAGGTGGTTCGTGCGCGGCTCCACCAGCTTGATCGCCTCGCGAATGATGGGATGCTGGATCTCCTCCGGCGTCGAGACCCTCTCCATGCGCGAGTACTTCAGCAGGATGCCCTCGGCGAACATCTCATGGATCGTGACGTAGACGTACTTGTCTATGGCCGCGGCCATCACGAAACCGGTGTGCTCGCGGTAGTAAGAAGGCAGATCGGTCCCGCCGCCGCCCAGAGAAATCCGCAAAGGACTGCGCGCGATGATCAAGCCGCCTCCTTGGTCCGGGGATCAGGCAATTACTAAGATCATACTAGAAGCCGTTCGCAGCAATCCGCGCAGGACGGCTCGAGGAGATCCGACGTGAATTTTCTGGTGACCGGCGCCGCCGGCTTCATCGGCAGTCATCTGGTGGACCGCCTGCTCGCCCTGGGCCATTACGTTACCGGCTATGACAACTTTTCCACTGGCCAGCCCGAGTTTCTTCAGGACGCACTGGCCTCGCCCCGCTTCCGGCTGGTTCGGGCCGACATCCTCAACCAAGCCACCCTGGAAGAAGCCATGGCCGGGGCAGACTTCGTCTTCCACATGGCGGCCAACGCCGACGTGCGTTTCGGCACCCAGCATCCCTGGAAGGACCTCGAGCAGAACACGATCGGTACGTGGCGCGTTCTCGAGGCCATGCGCAAGCAGGGCGTGCGTCGCATCGGCTTCGCCTCGACCGGCTCCATCTACGGCGAGCCCGAGATTTTCCCCACCCCGGAAAATTGCCCCTTCCCGGTGCAAACTTCCCTCTACGGCGCCTCCAAGCTCGCTGCCGAGGGCTTCATCGAAGCCTACGCGGAAGGTTTCGGTTTCCAGGCGTGGATCTTCCGCTTCGTTTCCATCCTGGGCGAGCGTTACTCTCACGGCCATGTTTTCGACTTCTACAAGCAACTGCGCGAGCATCCCGACGAACTGCACGTGCTGGGCAACGGGCGGCAGCGCAAATCCTACCTCTACGTACACGACTGCGTGGACGCTATGCTGCTGGCCATCGAAAAGGTGCAAGGCAAAGTCAACATCTTCAACCTGGGCACGGACGAGTACTGCGAAGTCAACGACTCGATCCGCTGGATCACGGAACACCTGGGACTGCGCCCGCGCCTGATCTATTCGGGTGGGGACCGCGGCTGGGTCGGGGACAACCCCTTTATCTTTCTGGACTGCTCGAAAATGCGTGCGCTAGGCTGGCGCCCACGCCTGAGCATCCGCGAGGCTGTGATCCGGACGGTGGACTACCTCGTCGCCAACCCGTTCCTGCTCGAGCGCCGCTAGCGCCTCGCAGCGAACACCGCCTTCTTCATGCGCGACAGCGGCTCATAGGCCAGCCGCCGCACTCCCGCCGGCAAACGAGCGAACCCGTAGTAAGCCAGCGCGAGGGCAAAAGCTGCAGGAAAGCCGGGATAAGCGCCGCGGTGCCGACGTACAATGCGCAACGCCGATTGCGTGTTGGCGCGCTGCGCCCAGAACGAACCGCCGCCTTCCCACAGCTGGTAGTAAACGAGATGTTCCGGCAGATTGTAGAGCTTCGCGGTGCGACCCAGCCGCAGCCAGAAGTCCCAGTCCTGGAAGCCGGCCAGCGACTCATCGTAGCCGCCGATCGCCAGCGCCGCCTCCCGCCGATACACAGCGCTCGAATGAACAATGGGATTGGCGAACAACGCCCGCCTGCGAATCGCGGCGTCGCTTTCCGGCTTCAGATAGCGCAATCGCTCGCGGCCTTCCAGATCCACCACGATGGCCCCGCCGCCGCAAGCCGCGTAGTCGCGATTGCGATCGAGGAAGTGAAGCTGGCGATCGAGCTTGTCAGGCGCCGCCCAGTAGTCATCGTCATCCAAAATGGCGATGTATTCTCCGCGCGCCAGGCGCAGGCCGAAGTTGGTTGCCTCGGCGATATTGCCGGGCTTTTCGCGTTGCAGATGCCGGATGCGCGGATCGCGGCGCTGCCACTCCCCCACCACGGCCGCAGTCTGCTCGTGGGAGCCGTCCTGGATCACCAGCAGCTCCCAGTCCTCCCGCTGCTGCGCGCACACGCTGGCGATGGCCCGGCCGATGAACTGAGGCCGGCGGAACGTGAGCATGATGACGCTGACGCGCGGCTGCATGGCGCGCCCCAAGTAAATGCGGCGGCAAGCCGCACCTGTTCCCATGTTCGCTCAGCGCGCCGACCTCCCGCTGGCCAGCCGCGACGCGGCTTCCGCGCCGTCGGCTATAATCGAGCCTTCACGGAGTCTGCCTCACGGTGAATCAGGGCCAGCTCCCTCGCATTCCGCTGCTCGATCTGCGCGCGCAACACCGCACGATCCGTGATGAGGTACTGGCGGCGCTGCTGCGCGTAGTGGACTCGCAGGCGTTCATTCTCGGCGAAGAAGTGGAAGCCTTGGAACGCGAGCTGGCCGAGTATTGCGGAACGCGCTTCGCCATCGGCTGTGCCTCAGGTTCCGACGCCTTGTTGCTCGCCCTGTTGGCGCTGGGCATCGGACCCGGCGACGAAGTTGTAGTCCCGGCCTTTACGTTTTTCGCCACGGCCGGCGCTGTGGTGCGCGCCGGCGCCACGCCTGTATTCGCCGATGTCCAGGCCGGCAGCTTCAACCTGGACGTGGAGCGCGCGGCCGCGCTGATCTGCTCGCGCCCCCGCGTGCGGGCCGCGATCGCGGTGCACCTGTTCGGGGCCTGCACAGACATGGATCCCTTGCGTGAGGTGGCCGCGCGCCGGGGAATCGCTCTCATCGAAGACGCGGCCCAGGCCATCGGCGCCGAGTATAAGGGACGACGGGCCGGCGGGCTGGCCAATGTCGGCTGCTTCTCCTTTTATCCCAGCAAGAATCTGGGAGGCTACGGCGATGGCGGCCTGCTGACCACCAACGATCCGGCACTCGCCGAACGCCTTCGGGCCTTGCGCGTACACGGTAGCCGGGAACGATACGTGCACGAATGGGTTGGGTTCAACTCGCGGCTCGATGCGCTGCAAGCCGCTGTGCTCAGAGTCAAGCTGCGACATCTGGATGAGTGGACCGCGGCCCGCCGCCGCCACGCCGACTACTACTGCCGCCGCTTCGCCGAACTGGGCCTGCCCGTGATCACGCCCTCGGCGCCGCCCTACGCGACGCGCCACGTCTGGAACCAGTTCGTGATCCGCGCACCGGAACGCGATCGCCTGCGCGAGCACTTGAGCCGCCTGGGCATAGGAACTGAGATTTACTATCCCGTGCCGCTGCACCTTCAACCCTGCTTCCGCGACCTCGGTTATCGCGCCGGGGATTTTCCGGTCAGCGAGCAACTGGCCGGCGAGGTACTGGCCCTGCCAGTTTATCCCGAGCTGACCGACGAACAACTGGAAACGGTAATCGAGGGCGTGCGATCTTTCTACCGCCAGTGAGGGACCCGGCCTGCCGCAAGGAGGGTGCTATAATCGCCTGTTTCCCTGATCCCCTGAGGGTACGATCTTGTCGCTGGAAGTTGCATGCCTGCGTGCGCGGGAAGCCGCCGCGCGATGGTTTCTCGAATCCGGCATTCAGGAGCCTTCAGGCGGCGTAGCCCGGTACTATCGCACGGATCTTGGCCGCAATCATCGCATTTCTACGGAGATCACAGGCTACGCCGTGAGTTTCCTCACCTGGCTTTTCCGTCTGACGGGCGAGCCGCGGCTGCTTGAGGCGGCCACCCGGGCGGGCAACTTCCTCGTGCGGCAGGCCTGGGACCCCGAAGCTGCGCTGTTCCCCTTCGAATACGCCATGGACGGCGACAGCGCCGAGCCCCTCGCCTACTTTTTCGATAACGCCATCGTGGTCAGGGGCCTGCTGGCCCTCTGGCGCGTTACCGGCCGTTCCGAGTTGCTCGAGACGGCGGCGCGCTGCGGCCAGACGATGGCCCGCGAGTTCGACACGGCCAACGGATTTTCCGCTGCTCTCTGGCTCCCCGCCAAAGTCCCGGCGCCCAGGGACGAGCGGTGGTCGCGCAATCCCGGCTGCTACCACCTGAAAGCCGCCCTCGCCTGGCGGGAACTGGCGCTGGCAGGCGTCGAGGGCAACTTCCGGGAGTTCTACTGGCGAGCCCTGCGCTACGCTGTGGCCACCCACGAGCAGTTCCTGCCCGCCACAGCTGAGCCGGCCGTGATGGATCGGTTGCACGCTTACAGCTACTTCCTGGAAGGCCTGCTGGCGTGCGCCGACGAGCCGGAATGCCGGCGGACCCTGCGCAACGGGATTGAGCGAGCGCGGGAACGCCTCGAGCAGGTCGCTCCGCTTTTCGAGCGCGGTGACGTGCGGGCGCAATTGCTGCGGGTCCGATTGTTTGCGGACGCACTGGGCATTGCCCCGCTAGCTGAAGAAGAGGCCGAGCGAGAAGTCGCGCGCATCCTCGAGTTTCAGGCCGATGATCAGGATCCCCGCGTCTCGGGCGGATTCTATTTCGGACGAACCCCATCCGGGTGGCTGCCCTTCGTCAACCCTTACACCACCGCTTTCGCCGTGCAGGCGCTTGAGATGTGGCGGCAACGCCGGATGGGCCAGTTCCAGCCGCAGTGGCAGGAACTGATTTGAAGGCCGCCGTCAAGGTCGTTTTCGCCACCGGCACCGATCCGCTCAATCTGGCCCTCATCGAACGACTGAAGGCGCTGGATCCCGCATCGGCGCTTTACGTCGTCTCGGAGTTCCCGCCGCCCGAAGGGCGGTGGATCCCGTACCATCCCTTGCAGGGCTTCTGGACCAACTGGCGCCGTTGCCGCGCTGCCTTCCGCGGCAAACGCATTCGGTACGCAGCCCTCATGCTGCTGCCGAATGTCCCCTACCGGCGGCTGCGACTGATCGCCTTCCTGCTGGCGCCACTCCGGCTGCTTGCTTACAACGAAAATCTCGATCACTGGATGCTGCGGCCGCGATGCCTGCCGCTGATACTGCGGCATCTGGCGTGGCGCTTGCGCAACTGGGTCGTGTTCGAGACGCATCCCGGCGGGCATCTGTACACTTTTCTGTGGCGCCTGGTGCGGCCCTCCGAATGGCGCCGCCCGTTCTCGATGCAGATCGCGCGGCTGGCCGGCTGCCTGGCAGCGACCGGAAAGGCTTTGCTCCCGCCCCGCCCGGATCCTCCGCCTGGCCCCGCGGCGCCCGACGGCATTTCCGTGATCATCCCCTCGCGCAACGGCAGGGAACTGCTTGCCGCCATGTTGCCCGGCGTGCTCGCTGACTTAGGCGCCTTCCCCTCTGAAGTAATCGTGGTGGACAACGGATCTGACGACGGAACCGCCGCCTTTCTTGCCGACCGCTTTCCCCAAGTCATCGTAGATACGCATCCGCGCCCGCTGGCCTTTTCCCAAGCCATCAACTGCGGTTTGCGGCGCGCACGATACTCTCACGTTTGCCTGCTCAACAACGACATGACGATCGAGCCGGGCTTTTTCCGGGCGCTGCGCGAAGCCTTCCATCGTGTCCCCGGCCTGTTTTGCGCCACCGCGCAGATTCTGTTCCCCGAAGGCCAGCGCCGCGAGGAAACAGGCAAAGCGATCATGCCGCCCCGCGCACGACGCGCCGCTTCGGATTTCCCCGTTCGCTGCGAAATGCCGCTGCCCGGCGAAGATCTGAGCTACGTGCTTTACGGCAGCGGCGGCTGTTCCATGTACGATGCCGCGAGGCTACGGCAATTGGGCGGGCTGGACGAGATCTACCGACCGGCGTACGTGGAGGATCTGGACCTGGGCTATCGCGCGTGGCTGCGCGGCTGGCCGACGGTTTATGTTGCCTCGGCCCGGGTATTGCACCGCCATCGCTCCACCACCTCGCGTTACTTCACCGAGCGCGAGCTGTCCTCGTTTTTGGAAACCAACTACCTGCGATTCCTCGCGCGTGCGGTAACGTCGCCCGGCGTGTTTCGCCGGCTGTGGAACGAGGCACTCGCCCGCCTCAACACGCTGGCTGCTTACGGGAACATGGCGGCGCTGGGGGCATTGAGCCAGGCCCGGCAAGCGCCGGGATGGATACGCCGTCCGCCCACAGGGCTGGTCTTCCCGGACGAGTTGGTTTTGGGTATCGGCAGCGGAGAGGTGGCCGTTTTCCCGGGACGGGCGCACATGGGCCGCCCGATCGTCCTCATCGTCAGCCCCTACCTGCCTTTTCCGCTCTCGCACGGCGGCGCCGTCCGCATGTACAACCTCATGCGCCGCGCGGCGGAAGAGTTCGACCTGGTTTTGGTGGCGTTCGTGGACCAGCTCGCGCCGCCGGCGATTGAGCTGGCGTCCCTTTGCTGCGAGGTGGTCGAGGTTCGACGGCCCGGCACGCACCTGCGGCCTCGCAGCGCGCTGCCAGACATGGTGGTCGAGCACACCACGCCCGCCTTTCGGGCGGCGCTGCGTCAGACGGTGCGCAAATGGCGTCCCGCGCTCCTGCAACTGGAATTCACCCACATGGCGCAATACGCGGACGAGGCGGCGGGAGCGCCCGTGATCCTCGTCGAGCACGACATCACGTTTGACCTGCACCGCCAGTTGGCTGAGCGTACCGGGGATTTCGACGCCCGGCGGCAATATGCCCGCTGGCGCCGCTTCGAAACACAAGCTTGGAAGCGCGTGGACTGCGTGGTGGTGATGTCGGAACGGGATCGCCGCTTCGTGGAGGGCGCCCGGCGCGTCGTCTGTTTGCCGAACGGCGTGGATCTGGAGCGCTTCCGGCCCGCGCTGGCCCAACCCGAACCGCGCCGACTCCTGTTCATCGGTTCGTTCGCACACCTGCCCAACCTGCTGGCCGTGGACTTCTTCCTGCGCGAAGTCTGGCCGCGACTGGATGACTTGCAGCCTGTCTTGCACATCATCGCGGGCCACAACCACCGGCTCTATCTCGAGCGCTACCGCGAGCAGGCCGAGATCCAACTGGACCTGCCGCGGGTGGAAACCGAGGACTTCGTAGCCGATCCGCGCCCCGCGTACGCGCGCGCCACGCTGGTCATCGCTCCTTTGATCGCCTCCGCCGGAACCAACATCAAGATCCTGGAAGCCATGGCCATGGGCAAAGCGATTGTTTCGACCCCTGCCGGCGTCCACGGCCTGGACCTCGAGCCGGGCCACGACGTCGTGGTGGCCGCCACCGCCGAGGAATTCGCAGCCGCCGTCCGCAGCCTGTTGCTCGATCCCGAGCGTCGCAGGACGCTGGAGCGACAGGCCCGCGCAACCGTCGAGCGTCTTTACGGATGGGACGCCATCGCCCGACGCCAGGCCGAACTTTACCGCGACTTGCTCGGGAACTAAGATGGTCCGTATGAAATCGCTACCTTGCCTGCTCGTTCTCGCTTCGCTCGCCGCCGGCCAGTGGATTGCGCAGCCACAACCGGTGGATCCCAAACAGTTCGCCATCATGGCCTGGGGCAGCTCGCCTTCGGACCCCGAGCAGCTCCGCCTGATGAAAGAGGCCGGCCTCAACATTACGGGCTTCTGCCGCGTGGCGGATCTGGAAAAAGTCCGGGCGGCGGGACTGTGGTGCTTCGTCTCCGACAAGCGGGCCAATGGCTACGACTGGGAGAAACTGCCGCCGGAAAGCGAGATCCGCCGCAACGTGCAGGAGCTGGCGCGGGAAATCGGCGACAATCCGGCCGCGCTGGGGTTCTACCTGCGCGACGAGCCCCACGCCTCGCTGATGCCCGGGCTGGGCCGGGTGGCCGCCATTCTGGCCGAAATCATGCCCGGGAAGTGGCCTTACGTGAACCTGTTTCCCTACCGCGTCAGCCCGGAACGGCTGGGCACGCCCACCTACGAAGCCTACGTCCGCATGTTAGTGGATGTCATCAAACAACCCTTTATCAGTTATGACAATTACTCGCTCGTAGGCGGCGAAATGCTCGATTATTTCTACACGAATCTGGAAATCATCCGGAAAATTTCGCTCGAAACCGGCAGGCCGTTCTGGAATTGCGTCCTGGCCAACGCTCACTTCAACTACATGGAGCCCTCCGACGCCACCTTCAACATTCAGGCCTACGCCACGCTGGCTTACGGAGGCCGGGGAATTCAGTATTTCACTTACTTCACGCCGCACATCGGAAACTACCGTCTGGGCGCGGTGGACTGGTTCGGCAATCGCACCGCCACCTGGGATATGCTGCGGCGCATCAACTTGCAGCTTCATGCGCTGGCGCCGACCATCACGCGGCTGCGCAGCCTCGGTGTCTATCACTACCCGGACGTGCCTGACCAGTGCCATTACCTGGCCGAAAGCCGCTTCGTGGCCGGCGTGGAAATGACCCAGCGTTTCGTCCGCCCGCCGGTCATGGGGCGCTTCCTGGTGGGCGAGTTCGAGGATCCCCAAGGACGCCCGTACATCCTCCTGGTGAACAAAGATCTGAACAACTCCTTCCAGTTCCGCATCCGGACCAAACCCGAAGGACGGAAACTTTATCGCGTCTCGCCCTATTCGGGCCGCGAGGAGCCGTTCGGCCGCGAAATGGACTGGCTGGCGCCCGGCGCCGGCGTTCTTCTTAGGCTCGAGTAAAGCAGGCCTTCAGATACGCCGGAAAGCTTTCAGGATCTCGCGCATCGGGTAGCGCAGTACGGTGGGCCGCCCGTGGGGGCAACTCATGGGGTAGTCGGTGGCGGCCAGCGCGCGCAGCAGCCACTCCATGCGGTTGGCGTCCAGGGGCGTGTTGACCTTGATGGCCGCCCGGCAGGCCAGTGAGGCTGCGATCCACCGCCGGATCTCGTCCATGGACATCCGGCGCAACTCGCGTTCGGGCACTTCAAGAATTTCGAGCAACGCCTTTTCCAGTTCCGACGGCGGGACGCCGGCCGGCGCGGCCTTGACAGCGATGGTCCGCGGACCAAAGGGTTCAATCTCGAAACCCGCAGCGGCCAGTTCCTGTGCGATCCGCTCGTAGTCGGCCTGCTGGGCCGGGCTCAGTGAAAGGATCAGGGGAGTCAGCAGCGGCTGGATTTCGAGGCGCCCGCTTTGCTGCCGCTTCAGGAACTTCTCAAACAAAATGCGTTCATGGGCCACGTGCTGGTCCACCAGCCACAGACCATCACGCCCCGCCGCCACGATAAAGCTGTCATGCAACTGGCCTAGCGGGCGGAGATCGGCCAGAGCGCTCATGGAGATGGGCGCCTCCTCTACCCCTTCCACGGGGATAGCGCCGTGCGTGTCCGGCAGCGGCAGCTTGGGGGCCTCCACCGGACCCGCGCCAATCACCAGATCGCTTCCCGCGAAATCCAGACGCGGCGCCGGCCCGGGCGGCGGCTCGAGCACCAGCGGGGCTGAGCTGCCGCCGAGCTGCCAGGATTGTTCCTCCAGGCGTTGGGAAAACTCCGAATACGGCAAAGAAGCAGCGGGTTGCGCTGCTGCGGGCAGAGGGATCGAAGACACCGGCCTCGCTTCCATCAATGCTTCCCGCACAGCGTCACGCACAAAGTCGTGGACGAATTGCGCGTGGCGAAAACGAACCTCGGTCTTGGCCGGATGGACGTTGACGTCCACCTCCCCGCAGTCACACTCGAGAAAAAGCAGGGCGAACGGGAAGGCGTCCGGCGGCATCAGGTTGCGGTAAGCGGACAGCAAGGCGTGGAGCAGCAGCCGATCCCGGATCAGCCGGCGATTCACGAACAGGAAAATCGAGTTGCGGTTAGATCGCTGGTATTGCGGTTGCGAAACAAAACCGCGCAACCGGAACACGGCGGCACGCGCCGCTTCGGGAGGCGACCCGTGCCGCGCAATCCCCTCGGCCACGGCTCGGCCCGGCTCGAGCACTCGCTCCCTCACGCCCAGATCCACCAGCTCCTCAAGAAGCTCGCTCCCGAAGACCTGATAGACGCGATCCCGGAGTTTCTCAACCGGGGTGACTTCGAGCAGCGAGCGTGCTTCGTGGCGCAGGGAAAAGCTCTTCTCCGGGTAAGCCAGGCTGTAATGCGTCACCAGCGAGGCGATGTGGGCCAACTCGGTTTGCTCGGATCGAAGGAACTTGCGACGCGCCGGAACGTTGTAGAACAGGTCGCGGACCGTGACGCTGGTTCCCGGCGGCAAGGCTACCTCATCCACCTTCAGGATCCTGCCGCCCGCGATCTCGATTCGCGTGCCGGTGGCTTCTTCGGCGGCGCGCGTTTCCAGGGTCAGGCGCGACACGGCGGCAATGGAAGGCAGCGCCTCGCCGCGAAAGCCCAGCGTGCTGATAGCCTGCAAATCACGGGCGTCGCGAAGCTTGCTGGTGGCGTGACGCTCGAAGGCCAGCAGCGCATCGTCGTGCATCATTCCGCAACCGTCGTCGGCGACCCGGATCAATCGGCGGCCGCCCCCCGCCACCTCGATCCGCAGGTCGCTAGCTCCGGCATCCAGGGAGTTCTCGAGCAGCTCCTTGACGACGGAAGCGGGACGCTCGACGACCTCGCCGGCGGCGATCTTGTTGGCGACCTCGTCCGGCAGGATGCGGATGCGGCCCATCTCCCCTATTGGAGCATGACAGACCGCCCGCTCCTGCCGGCGGGTTGCTCCCGATCAGGAGCCGTTGACGACAATGCCGCGTTCGTCGAGCAACTGGCCAGTGACGCGCAGCAGGTTGAGCAGGGCGCGCCGGTAAGCAATGGTCTGCGTGACCAGGGTTGATTGCGCGTTCGTCAAACGCGTCTGGGCTTCGAGTACGAAGTAGAGGATGCTGACGCCCAGGTCGTAGCGCTTCTGCTCGGCCTCGAAGTCCTTCTGAGCGAACTCGAGCGCCACGCGCGCCTGTTGCACGCCGGCCTTTGCGGACTCGAGCTGGCTGATGGCGTTGAGGACCTCCAGACGGACCTGCTGCTCGAGGCTGCGGGCCCGCAGGGCATCCATCTTCTTGCGCACCAACGCGTCCGCCAGATCCGCCTGCGCCGCCCGGTCGCGCAACGGCAAGGTGAGCGTGAGCCCGAACTGGTAGGTGGGCACATCGAACCTGAACAGTTGGTTCAGAGCGTCGCCGAAGCCGCCGGGCACAACACGGACGAGTTGGGATTGGCCGAACACGTTAGCTCGCTCATAGTACCAGCCGCCACGTCCGCGTGCGCTGTATTGGCCCGTGAGCCGAAGGTCAGGCTTCAGCCGGTTGGAGGCCGACCGGATGTTCAGATCGTCAATATCCAGGCCCTGCAACTGTGCTTTCAGATCGGGTCGGTTGGCCAGGGCGATCTCGACCAGGGCTTCGCGGTCCAGCGGCTTGTCATCCATCACCGGGGAGACCGTCTCCGTCAACACAATCGGCAGCCTGCGGATCTGCGGATCCAGGTCCGCGCCCATCTGGCGTCGCAGAGCGTCCTCGCGCTGCTCCAACTGGTAGCGGAACTGGGTCACCTGAATCTCCGCCGTGGCGTACTCCTGTTGCGGACGGTAGATTTCCAGCGGCGACAGTGCGCCCAGCTCGAGCTCGCGTTGGGATCGCTTCAAGGCCGCCTCGCGCAGCTTCAAGAACTCCTCCTGCACGCGCAGGCGCTCGCGCGATTCGATCACCGCCCAGTAGGCCAGCTCGGCCTGCTCGATGAGCCGCATCAACTGGTCGCGCAGTTCGTACTCGCTGCGGCGCAACTGGCTGCGAGCCACCATCAGCGGCAGGCGCACCAGATCGGGACTGCGATCGCGCAGCAGCGGCTGGCTGAAGCCGAAGCTCAGCGAGGCGTTCAACGCCGGGTTGAAGGTGGCGAACTGGTCGTTGGAAGCGTTCTTGGTGCCGTTGAACCCCACATTGAAGATGGTGCCCGTTTCCAGTCGCTGCTGGTAACGGAAATCCGCCACCTGATTGAGCTGGCTCAAAAGGTTGGCGCCCTGGAGCACGCTGGTCGCCGGATTGCGCGTCCGTGTACTGTTGAAGCTGGCGCTGAGCGTGGGATCGAAGCTGCCCAGCGCGCGCAGGATGGCGTTGCGCGGGGTTTCCAGGGTCAGCCGCTGGATCTGAATGTCGGTGTTGTTGGCCAGCACCAGCTCCAGATAGTTTCTCAGCGAAAGCTCCAGCGCGCCGTTGACGATGAAATCCTCGAACCGGACCGGGGGTTGCAGCTCCACGCGCGCCCTGGGGGTGGCGAAGTGCTGCCGGAAGTAGGACGGCGTGGGAAAGACCGGCGCCACGAAGTTCTGCGCCGGCAGCGCCGAAACGAAAACGAATCCTGCCAGAATCGCTTTCCTTCTCATAGAAAACTGCTCCGCAACCGGGCCTTGCCCGGTTTCTCACTCATAACGGATCGCCTCGATGGGATCCAGCTTGGCGGCCTGGACCGCGGGGTAGATGCCGAAAAGCAATCCGATGGCCACGGACACGCCGAAAGCCACCGCGATGGAAACGAAGGTGACCACCGTGGACCAGCCCGCTGCCGCAGCAATCACCCGCGACAAGGCGAACCCGAAGCCGATCCCGATCAGACCCCCCACAATGGAAATCAGGACGGCTTCGGTGAGGAACTGACGAATGATATCGGCTTGCCGGGCGCCAATGGCGCGCCGGATGCCGATTTCACGCGTACGCTCGAGCACCGTCGCCAGCATGATGTTCATGATGCCGATGCCGCCCACCAGTAGCGAAATTCCGGCGATGCAGATCATCACCACGTTGAAGATGAACTGCGTGCGGCGCCGCTGCTCGAGCAGGTGAGCGGGCACCACCACCGTGAAATCGCCCGCGTCCTTGTGGGTGGCGGCAAGAATGGCGCGCACCACGTTGGCTGTCTCGATAGAATCCACGCCCGGGGCGACCTTGATGTAGATGCCGTCAATCTCGTCCTTCAGATAACTGTTGCTGTCCTCGAACCGGCGCATCACCGTGTTCAGGGGCGCGATCACGAGGTTGTTCCGGTTGACGACTTCCAGCCCCTCGACATCGGTGTCGGCCACCGCTTGCTGCGAGAGCACTCCGATGACTTGCAACCAGACGTCGTTGATCTTGATGTACTTGCCCACCGCGTCTTCGTAGCCGAGCAGGTTGACTTTGGCCGATTCGCCCAGCACGCAAACCGGGGCCGAGTGCAGGTTTTCCTCCTCGGTGAAGAACCGCCCGGAAATGACCTTGAGGTTGCCGATCTGCTCGTAGTTGGGCAACACGCCAATCAGCAACGGCATCTCCTGGCTGGTCTTGGGCAGCACGCGCGAGGGCTTGAAACGCTTGCGCGGCGTGGCTGCTTCCAGTCCCTGGACGTTTTCCAGGATGGCGCGGTAATCACGGAAAGTCAGGCCGGGCGAAATGGCGCGCCGGGCCTGGAGCTCGTCACGGTTGGTCGCCTCCTTGGCCTCGATGATGATGTTGTTGACCCCCAGCAGGTCAATGTAGCTCATCATTTCCTTCTGCGCCCCCGCGGTAATGGACAGCATGGCCACTACCGCGCCCACGCCGAAGATCATGCCCAGCATGGTCAGCAAGGTGCGCAGTTTGTGCACCAAGAGGCTGGAAAGCCCCATGTATAGATCGGGCAGATACGCGGTCAGCACCGACATTGCTTACAAACCTCCTCCGGGACCGCCGCCGACCGGCAATGCGCCCGACTTCGCGCCTTTCTTCTCCTCTTTCTTGCGCTCCGTCCCGCGCGCCGTGGGATCCGACAAAGCCACGATCTCACCCGGCTTGACCCCCTCGGCGATCACCATCACGGATTCGCTGCGTTTGAGCGGCTTGATCACGCGCGGCTCGAACGTGTTGCCCCGCTTGACGTAGACTACCGGCTTGCCGTCTTTCTCGAAGACCGCCTGCACCGGCACATAAATGGCGTTGGGGATCTTCTCCACGATGATCTCGACATCGGCCAGCAGCCCGGGCCGCAACAGGATCTCCAACTGGCTGTTGGCCTCGGGCGGGGGCGGCAGCTGTGCGTTCTCCAGATCCTTTTCGCTGAACTGCTGGGAAGCCCCCAGACCAAAGCCGGCAGGCAGGTCCGGGAACCCGGGCAGCCCGCCGGGACCGCCCCGTTCACCTCGCGTCCCTTCTCGGCCCTCTCGTGGCGCGCGTCCGCCGGCTGGCTGGCCCATCGCCTGGCGCACCTTTTCCATGATCTTGCGCCGCTCTTCAGGCGAAAGCTCCTCCAGCTTGCGCCCGCCCAGCTCCTTGTCGAGTAGGGCGCGGAATTTCTTCTGATCCTCGGGGGACATCGCACCGCCCGGGCCGCCAGCAGCTCCCCCCATCGCCGAACGGATCTTTTCGAAAACTTTCTGCCGCTCTTCCGGACTCAGATCGCGCATGGAGCGCCCGCCCAGCTCCTTCTCGAGCAGAGCGCGCATCTTCTGCATGTCCTCGGGCGACATTTGCCCGCCACCCATCATGCCGCCCATCATGGAGCCGCGGCGCGGCCTCTCCGCTGCCTGCCCACTCGCCGCTGGCTGCTCCATGCCGGGTCCGCCTGGCGGACCACCCAGCAACATGGGCATGCCGCCCGGCGCAGCGCCGCCCTGCTGAGCAAACGCCGCGGCCATCATGGCCGGCGAAGGACCTGTCGCTGTGACCGGCTTGGAACGGTTGCGCTCCGCCGTCTCCAGAATCATCCGGATCTGTTCCGGCTTGGCCCCCAGCCCGCTCAGCAGTTCCTTCATGTCCACCGCAAAGACCACGTCAAAGCGCTTGGTCGGATCCCCCGCCCACACGTTGGCGCTCGCCGTCCCGCTTAAGGACTTGATGCGGGCGTGGAAGACCTTATCCGGAATGGCATCCAGGCGGACCAGCGCCTCTTGGCCTTCTTGCAAGTTGGCGCGGTCCAGCTCGTTGACCTTCGCCACCAGTTCCATTTCGGAGAGATCGAGCACGTCGGCTACGGGCGTGCCGGGGAACACCTGGTCGCCCTCGCGGTAATCCGGAAGCTGCATGCCGGGGAAGTACATCCCCATGGGACGGCTTTGCCGAATGGCCACCAAACCGCTGATCGGAGCGAGAAGCTTGACCTGCATCAGCCGCTGTCGCTCGCGCCGGACTTCCAGCAGGGCGCGATTGCGCCTTTCCCGAAGAACCGCAATCTCGGCCTCCGCCTGTTCCAGGCGGGACTTGATGTCGCTTTCCAATTGCTTGAGCCGCCGCCGGGCCTCTTCCAGCGTGAGCAGGTCCTTCTTGGCGTCAATGGCCGATTTCAGCTCGGCACGACGCACTTCCAGCTCGGCCAGACGGACCGAGTAGCGCGCCTTGAGCAGGTCCACCTGGTCCTGGTTGTTGCGGATGGCCAGCTCGGCCTGCGCCTTCTTGATCTGCTCCTCGATCTGCTGGAGCTCCAGCTCGCGCTCCTCCAGGCGGGAACGGACTTCGGAATCGTCAAACTCGACGATGAGATCCTTCTCCTTGGCGAAGGCGCCCAGCGGCGCGAGGCGCGTGATCTGCACGGTGCCGAACAGGTTGGGCGCCACCAGCGTGGCCTGGCGCACCGGGCGCAGCTCGCCACGCGCGTACGTGCGGATCACAACGTCACCCTGCCGAACCCGCGTAGTCGGCACCTGGATCTGCCGTTCGGGCATCTGCCGGAATAGCCGCCACACTCCGTAGGCGGAACCAGCCACGATGCCTGCCAGGATCAGACGGAACAAAAGCTTCTTCATGGTCGGATTCTTTTCACGCTCGGCGCACGCGCAGCACGCGTTCTTCCCTTACGGCTCACAGTTTCTTGCGTGCCCGCTTGGCCGCTTCGATCGGGTTCTCCAGCGCAACCACTTCGCCCTCACGCAAACCTTTCACAACGACGATATCGTTCTCGTTCCTCAAGCCCACCTCGATGGTCCGGATCTCGAACTGCTGGCCTCGCTGCACCCAGACCGCCGGCTTGCCCTGGTGCAGGAAACTGGCCCGCGCCGGGATCAGGAGCACGTTGGGATGGCTCTCGATAACGATCTCCGCTGTCGCGCTCATGCCGGGCCGCAGCCGGGGATCCACGTTCTTGAGCGTGGCGTGGGCGGGGAAGTTTTTCTCCGACATGCCTGGGCCACGGAAAGTCACTGCCGCGATCGGGCTGATCCAGTCCAGCTCGGCGAGGAATTCCTTGTCGGCTATCGCGTCCACACGAACCCGGACTTGCTGACCCAACTTGATGCGGCCCCGATCCACTTCCTCCAGCTTCATCTCGATGCGCATGCTGGAGAGATCGGGAATCTCGGCGATGGCGGCGCCCGTCCAGGCCCGGTCTCCCTCCTTGAAAGGCGGCGGCATGGAGCCGAACGATCCACCCGCGCGGAAGTTGGGCAGGATGTTCACGATCCCGTCAATCGGGGCCCTGATCACCATCTTGCTCAGGTAATCCTTGGCCCGCTCCAAGTCGCGCACGGCCTTGTTCTTGCTTTGCTGCAGCCGCTCGATGTCCGCCTGTTGCGTGACCTTGTGGGATTTGATGATGGTTTTGACCTGGGTGAGGTTGCCCTCGGAAATGCCCACATCGATCCAATTCTTGGCCCCCTCGATCTCCGAGAGAATCTCGGCTTTGCTGGCCTCCAGTTTGGCCCGCTCCAGATCGTATTCGGCCTGCATCAGACTCATAGCGTCCTGCTCGTCAATGATGCGGTGCGAGGCCTGGGTCTGGATAATCTGGCTGTCGGCCGTGCGCACGGTGGTGGCGCGCTCCAAGTAATATTGCTCCTGCTGGGCGGTGTCGAACTCGACGACCACGTCCCCTTTCTTGACCGGCTTACCCGACTCGGCCAGACGCACGATGCGCGGATCGGGCACCTGGGGCGCGGTCAGGATCACGGAACGCGTAGAACGGATTTCGCCACGCGTGCGAACGCTGATCAGGAAGTCGCCGCGCCGGACCCGCGCAGTCGGTATCTCGACCTCCGTGACGCCGGCGTAGTAGTAGGCGGCGTATCCACCGCCCCCCAGCAGAACCAGCGCCACCGTCCAGCCGATGATCTTGCTGCGGCGGGACGGGCCTGCCTTGCCCAGTCTCGGTTTGGATTTCAGGTTCTTGGACGCCACAGCTTACTTACCCCCTACCGGCGGCCGCTCCAGGGCGATGACTTCGCCAGGCCGCAAACCGGAGCGCACGGCCGCATAAATGTGATTTCTGACGCCCAGCTCGACCGGGCGCCGCTCCCAGCCGCCGGGTTTTTGCACGAAGACGTAGGGAACGCCATCCGGGGAATCACGGAAAATTCCCGCCAGCGGCGCCACCACAGCGGAATCTTCTTCCTCCAGGACCACGTCGGCGCTCACCGACAGGTCGGGGATCACGCGCGGATCCAGCTTGTCAATCTTGAGCACAACCGGCACTTCCTTGACGTAGGAAGCCCGGAAGCCGCCCGAGGTGGGCATGGGCGCAATGGCATGGACATGGGCGGGCAACTCCAGATCCGGATAGGCATCGAAACGGATCCTGGCCCGCTGGCCGATGCGGAGCCGCTCCACGTCCACCTGATTGGCCCGGGCCTGCACGAGCATGGAACTCATATCCACGATCCGCATGAAAAGCATGCCGGGCTGCAACTGATCGCCGGCCTGGATGCGCGCCATCTCGCCGCTGCGAAAAATGCTCTCCATGACCACGACGCCGTCAATGGGCGCGCGTACCAGCAAGCGGTCAGCATTGGCTTCGGCGCGCCGCAGTTCATTCAAAGCCTGCTGGCGTTCCAGCTCGGCGATGCGGCGGTCCGCGGCGTAAGTGATCTCCTTCAGGCTGACCTCATTGAGCAGTTGCTTGTACTTGGCTTCGGCCTGCTCGGCAAGCAGCTTCAGCCTCTCGGTCATGATGGCCGATTGCACCGGCACCGTCTTTAAGTCAATGCGGGCCTTCTCCAGATCTGCTTTCGCTGCCTCGATGCTCTGCTGGTGGCTCTTGCGCTCCACCTCGAGGTCCGCTTCCAGGATGCGCATACCGGCCTCTACCTGGTCCATGGTGGCGCGGTAATCGTCGAGCCGCGTGAGCATGTACTGGCGGTCGAACTCGGCCACCACGTCGCCTTTGCGCACGAAGGTGCCCGGGGGAACCACTTTTTCCAAGGTGAGGGTAAAATCGCTGCTGCTGCGGGAAAGACCGAGGCTGAAGCCGCCTTCGCCTCCTCCGCCTCCGCTGCTACCGCCGCCCCCGGTGGAAGCGCTTCTGCCGCCGCCTCCGCCCACGCGAGCCAGAGTCATGCCGCCCACGGAGCGCACCAAGGAACCAGAGGCCGAACCGCCGCCCCCACCGCCTCCACCTGCGCTCGCTTGCTCCGAGCCGCCGCTCTCGCCGCTGGTGGATGCCGTGCTGGTCCCACTGGTGCTGGCCCGAGAGGCTGTGGAGGCCGAGGTCGTGGTGGACGAACTGCTGGTGCTGGTGCTGGCGAAGGTCCCCGAGATCGAGTAGGTGCGAGAAGTCCGCGAGGCGATGCTTACGTTCAATCCGCCACCCCCGCGGCTGCCCCGCAACTGGGGAGCCACCAAACCGGCGTAACGCTCCGCAGCTGTGACGCCCGTCAGACGGATCGTATGTTCCACCCGCCCCTGGTGAACCTTGGCGGTACGGGTTGCCGCGGCCGCAGGCCTCACTGGCCGGGCAGACTTCCACGCCTGCCAGGCCCAGATACCGCCCAGCGCCGCCAGGACTCCCGCAACAGCCAGCCCGATCGCCACCCGTTTGGCCCGGCGCTGGCTATCCGCTTTGCTTTGTTTGGGATGGCTCGTCATGGCCGCCACTCGCGGGGTACAGTTCGGCGGTTGCACCCCGGGGTTGCTCGCCCAGAACTAAAAGACGATAGTACCGCAGTCGAGGTTATTGCCCGGAGCGCCAATCCTTTAGATGCCGTCGCCGGGCGCCGGTTCCTTGGAGCGGCGCCCTTGCCGGCTCAAAGCGATGGCGCGTGCCGCCAGGTGCCGCAGGCGGTTGAAGCACTCGAAGGTTCGCGCCTCGGGATCCCGCCCCGCCCCCGTGCGCTCCGCGTACAGGCACCCGACCAGCACGTCGTCCACGACAATCGGGAAAAGTCCCAAGCAACTGACGCCCCGCTCCCGCAACCCCCGGACCTCTTCCTCCGAGAGCGGATTCTCCACCGAGAGCAGGAGGGTGCGGCGGTTCAGCAGGGCCTGACTGAGCAGGCCGTTCCCCGGCCCTACTGCGAGCCGAAATCGCTCGCGCAGAGCGTCAGCTCCCTCGCCCAAGCCCATGCGGCCCTGCATGGTTTCCGAGGCGGGATCTAACAGGCAGAACAGAACGCGATCGAAGACCTCGCTGCGATAGATCGCTTCCAGGATCATGAGGATGATCTGACTGAGTTCCCAATCGCGCCTCGCTGAGAGGACCCACTCGATCTCCTGGGTGAGCTCTTCCAGAGCAGCTTGTCCGCAGAAGGGGGCAACCAGTGCCGATTCGAGCGGAACCGAACCGCCCCAGTCTTCCAGCACCGCCTCCGTGTGTCGCTTCAGTCTGAGTTCGTCCAGCGGCACGCGAAGAATGGCGAAGGTTTCCCGCGTCTCCTGAATCCCGGCTTCGATTATGCCGCGAACGCTTTCCGGATCCAGGCCGAGCTGCGGACCAAATTCTTCGATCACCCGGCGCAGGCGTGTGCGCCCGGCGGAGGGATCGCTGCGGTGGACGGCTGTGGTCATGGCGTGGCTGCAAGCGGCAATTCTGGCGAGCAGGCCGGTTGTTCCCTGGCTGGTCCGCAGGGCGGCTGGATCCATGGACTGGATGACCCGCTCCGGCAGGTTCCACTCGCGGCAGGCAGCCTGCGCCAAGTCCGCGTATTGGAAGCCGAGTACCCTCAGCGCAGCCTCGTCTTCGCTGCAACGCCGCTCCCTCATCAGCACCAGAATGGAGGCGTACTCCCGTGGTTTGTAGCATGCCGTCAGGACCTCGCCCAGGTTGTGAAACATGCCGCAGATGTAAGCCTCCTCGCGGCGGGGGTAACCTACACGAGCCGCAATCTCCCGAGCCTGCGCGGCGGTGAGCAGTGACAGCAGCATCAGTTGCTTCAAACCCGGTGAGTGCCGCCGGTAGTGATCGAACAGGAGCAGACTTGCGGCCAGGTTCCGGATGGCGTCGGCGCCCAGCAAGGCGACCGCGTGCGATACGCTGACGATGGGCTTGCCGGAGCGGTTGTAGTGCGCCGAGTTGGCCGTGCGCAGGATCTTCAGCGTGAGACTGAAGTCCTTCAGAATGATGCCGGTCAGACGGCGCAGGGAGGTCTCTTCGTCATCCAGGACTTGCATGAGCCGGGAGATCTGGTGGGCAAAGGCGGGAAAATCAGGCTCCTGCCGGATTTCGCGCAAGCAAGCCGCGACACGCTGCTCCCGGCTGCTGTTGGGCAGCATCGCGATAGCGCCACTCACAAAGAGGGCCTCCCCTCATCCCTCATCGCCCGAAGCCGCCGGCGTCTTGAGCGCCAACAAAAAAGCGCCCCGGCACGCCGGGGCGCGGAGCTTCCGGACGAGTCGGTCTCAGTCAGAAAGTGATCCGGGCGGAAAGCTCGATGTTGCGCGGGCCGACCTGCGGTCCGGTGATTTGCCCGAAGAACGGGCTGGAGAGATCGGTCACCGGGTCGCCACGGCCGTGGCGGTTGAACGGGTTCAGGAAGACACCGCGCAGCTCGAAGCTCTTGCTCTCGTCAATCTTCCAGGTCTTTTCAATGCCGATGTCTTCGCCGGTATAGTGCGGCCCGCGAATGTTAGGCAGCACCGGACCGAGCGTGCCCAGGCGCTGAATCACGTTACGCCCGCCCGGATGCACGGGCGGCAGCGCGAACGCGTTGCGATTCAGGTAGGCCACGCCGCCCTGCACGCCGCGGAAGTTGATCGGTGCGTCGTGGTTGATAATGATCTTCTCCCCGGGCACCAGATCGGGCCGCGCTGCGCCCAGCGGGTTGGACACCAGGCCGCCTACGGAAATCGAGAGCGGCGAGCCGGAACGGATCTGGTGGTTCGCCGTCAGGTTCCAGCCGCCCAGAACCTGGTTGGCCACCTTACCCAGATCCCAGCGACGGCCCTTGCCCACCGGGATCTCGTAGATCCAGGTCAGTTTGAAGACGTGCGGGTACCCGTAGCCGTTGATGCTGCGCTCCAGGCGGCGGTTGAAGACGTCCGCCGCCGAGATGGCGTCCAAGGCGCTGGGCGCCAGCGAGATCCACTTGGACCAAGTGTAAGCAGCCAACACGCCCAGACCCTGGCGGAAGTGTCGCGTCAGCTGCATCTGGAGCGAGTTGTAAAGGGAGGTACCGAAGTTGGCGAACTGCTGGCCGATACCGGTGTACTGCGGGAACGGCCTGAGAGCCTGGAGAACCGTACCGGTGAAGCCGGGGTAGGGCTGCGGAACGCCGGAGGCGGGCGTCCATGGATCGGTGAGAGTCTGTCCCATGGCCAGCACGCTCACTGGGACGGCGTTCAGTTCGTCGAGGCCGTTAGCTTCCAGCCGCGTGCCCTTGTTGCCGATATAGTTGATCTCGAGCACGAAGGACTGCGGCAACTGGTACTGGAAGCCAAGGCTCCAGTTCTGCACGTAACCCAGGCGGTTCGAATCGCGAGCGAAGTAATTTACGCCCGTGCCGTTGGCAATCGAGGGGTCTTTGTTAGGCAGCGTTCCGCGGAAGTCCGGGTAGCGATCGTGCAACCACATCACAGGCTCCTCGGCGAAACGCAAAGGCACGGTGGCTGAGCTGACGGAAATGGTGCCGTTGAAGCCGTAACCACCGCCAAAGCCCCAGTCGTTGGCGATCGGCGCCTGCGTGTTGATGCCGTAGCCGGCACGGAACACCAGCTTGTTACTGATGGCGTAGGCCAGGCCGAACTTGGGCGACATCAACCACCAGTAGCGATCCTGGAAGCTCTTGCGGTTCAGCTCGTCCACCCAGACGAGAGCGCCGGGACGGTTGCCCGCGCGTGGGTTCGGCCGATCGAAGCTGAAATTCGCCTGGCGGCGCGCCACTTCGAACAGCCCTCCGACCGTCTCCCAACGCAGACCGAGGTTCAGGGTGAGCTTCCGCGTGACCTTCCAGTCATCCATGAAGTACCAGCCGGTGGAACGCCAGCGGTGGCCGAAGTAAGTGGTCACCACGGCGCGGCTGCTCCTGGAAACAGCGCCCAGCAGGAAGCTGGCGAACGAATGACCGGTTTGCGTGGTGAAACCGGGCAGCGCGGTCTGCGCGGGCGAGAACCAGAACTGGCCTGATTCGCCGCCGCGGGGGCGCGTGTTGTAGTAGTAGCGACGCTGCTCGAGGCCGAGCTTGAAGTTATGCTTCCCGCGAATGATGGTCACGTCGTCCTGGTAGATCGTGGAACCGTTGTAGCTACCGCCGGCCAGGTAGGAGCCCAATCGCCCGCCCGCGCCGATGCCCCGGCCCTGATAAACGGCGCCGTCCGTGAACCAGAGCGCCGGGAAGTGGGTGCCTGGCACATTCTGAAGGCCGATCTTCTGGGGCCAGCCCTGATCCACGAACACGCTCTGGTTCTTGTTGCCGAAGCGGTTGTAGCCGGCCGCCAAGTGGTTGAGCACAGTGGGGCTGATGGTCCAGTCGTAGGCCACGCGGCCTAAGGTTCCCGGCGTTTCCTGCCACTGGTAGACTCCAGTCGGAGTCCCCGGAGGCTTGCCCCAGCGCCCGCCGGGCGAATTGTTCCGCGCGCGGAAGTTGCGGTTGAAGGTCACCGCGAGGCGGTGGCTTGCTGAGAAGTTATGGTCACCGCGAATGGTGAGCATCTTCTCGCCGAACACCGGGCAGCAGGCCGCAAGGTTGGGAATGTTGTTCAGCATCGTGTCGAAGATCGGATCGGTGATCGGCGCCAGCTCCAGGATCTTCTGCGAGACCGGGCTCCAGCGGGTCTTGGGCACGACGTTGCCCGGGAACGGATCCCGCACCCAGGTGTTGCCGACCTGTCGAGAGGTCGTGGGGTCGTAGATGGCGCCGAAGACCACGGGGCGGCCCAACGCGTCGGTTCCAATCACCTTGCCTGAATTCGCGTTGCCTGTGAAGTTGGGATCGAACAGGCGCGCGAAGTTGCCTTCTTTGAAATCCTTGGTCGGCAGCGTGCTGAAGGAGGTCGAGGTGAAGTTGCGCACGCGCGTGTACTCGAAGTTGTGGAAGAAGAAGGTCTTGTTGCGCCCGTCATAAAGCCGGCCCAGCCAGACCGGGCCGCCCACGGAATAGCCGAAGTTGTGCTGCTTGTACGGCGTGCGCTTGATGCCGGCGGCGTTGTTGGACCAACTGTTGGCGCGCAAGGCGTCGTTCTGCACGTAGTAATACGCACTGCCGTGCAGCTGGTTGGTCCCGCTCTTGGTGGCGAAGTTGGCCACCGCGGTCTGCCCGCCAGTGTATTGCGCGCTCACCATGCCGGTCTGGAGCTTGAACTCGCTGATGGCTTCCGCACTGGGCGAGAACTCGTTGTTGGAGCCGCCCGTGATGTCCATGCGGCCCAGTGAAATGCCGTCAATCAGGATCTCGTGGGAGAACAACTGGCCGCCGCTGATCGAGCCCTCCCAGGTGCCGCCCACCGTGCCGGGCAAGGCGGTGAAGATGAACTGCTGGATCTGTCGGCGGCCGTCGCCCACGGTGATAGGCCAGGTGTCGAACTCGTTCTTGGTGACGTAGTAGCCGATTTCGGCCGTGCCGGTTTCGAGCAGCGGCGGCTCGGCCGAAACCGTGATCTGGTCGGTGACCGCGCCCACCTCGAGGGTGAAGTCAACGGTCAGGGTTTGCGCCACTCCCAGGATCACGTTTTCCCGCACCGCGGTCTTGAAGCCGGCCGCGGTCACGGTGATCTTGTAGGTCCCGGGCGGTAGGTAGGGTACGCGATAAACGCCTGCCGTGGTGGTTTGCACAGTGGTTTCGACCCCCGTGGCGACGTTCAGCACCTTGACGGTAGCGCCAGGCACAACGGCGCCCGTGGGGTCGGTTACGGTGCCGTTCAGCGTTCCGCGTTCGCCTTGCGCCAGCAGGAGCGCGCAGGCGAGCAGCAAGATCAACGCGATTCGGGCTTTCACGTTTACCCCCTTACATGGAATTCTCCACACCATGCGACGGCGGCCCGCCATTCTGCACAGTAGAACAGCTTGCAGCCGCCGCTTCACGTCACGGCTAACATACTCCCCGGGACTCGGGGTTGTCAAGCCCAAGGGTCCCTAAAGGCCCCTGCGCCCCCGGCCGATACAGCGCTGGAGCCCTGTCGGCCATGCCCGACGCCCCCGCCAGACCACTGACCGACGCGACCCCGATTCCGGCCGGCTCCTTGCCGGCCGGGCAGTTGCTCGCGCTGATCGCCCAATCCTTGCCTGCGGTCATCTGGACGACGGACACCGAGTTGCGGTTCACCGCAAGCTTGGGTCGCGGACTGGCGGAAATCGGGCTGAAACCCGGCCAGGTGTGCGGCCAGAGCCTGTTCGATTACTTCCAAACCACGGATCCTGCGTTCCCGCCCATCGCTGCCCATCGGGCTGCGCTCCGAGGTCAGAGCCAGCAATACGAATTCGCATGGCGCGACCGAGTATTCCAGGTCTATCTGGAACCCTTGCGCGCGGCGGACGGCGTGATTTGCGGCGTGCTCGGGCTGGCCGTGGACATCACGGAGCGCTACCAGGCCGAGCAGGCGCGGCTGGCCAGCGAGCAGCAATACCGGCAGTTGTTTGAAAACGCCCACGACGTGATTTTCGTGCTCGATCTGGCGGGCAACTTCCTTTCCGTGAACAAGGCCGCAGAGAGGCTCACCGGTTACAAGCGTCACGAGCTGTTGGGGATGAACATTGCCCAGTTGCTCGATCCCGCGCAGGCCTCGTACGTGTTCGAACGGATCCAGCGAGCGCTGGGGGGCGAAACGCGAGCCGAGTTCGAGCTGCCCGTCCACACCAAGGACGGCCGGCAGGTGTACGTTGACGTCAGCGCCCACCTGGAGTTCAGCGAGGGACGGCCCGCCGCCATTCAAGGCATCGCGCGCGACATCACCGAGCGCAAGCAGTTCGAGGAGCGCCTGCGCCAGGCGCAGAAGTTGGAGGCAATCGGGGAACTGGCCAGCGGCGTGGCCCACGACTTCAACAATCTGCTGACTGCCATCCTTGGCTACACCGATCTGTTGCGCAGCGCGGCCCGGCCGGGAGACCTCGCCTACGAGGCGGCGGAAGTGATCCAGAAAGCCGGGGAGCGGGCCCAGCAACTGGCGGCGCGGCTGCTGGGTTTCGCCCGCCGGGGCAAAGCGCAGGACGCCGCGGTGGATTTGCACGCCCTGCTCCGCGAGGTCTGCGAACTGTTGCAACGCACGCTCCCAAAAAACATTTCGTTGCTGGAACGTTACGATGCGGAAAGGGCCGTCACGCGCGGGGATCCCGGCCAGCTCCACCAGGTCTTCCTGAACCTGGCCCTGAACGCGCGCGACGCCATGCCGGAGGGCGGCGTGCTCATGGTGCGCACGGAGGTGGTCAGCGTCGAAACGGACTCTTTCCGCGAACTGGGTACGGCCCGGCCGGGACCCCACGTCAAGATCTCGGTCGCCGACACGGGCATCGGAATTCCGCCGGAACACCTCCCTCACCTTTTCAAACCTTTCTTCACGACCAAGCAATCGCTAGGCGGCACGGGCATGGGTCTGGCCATGGTTTACGGCATCATCAAGAACCACGGAGGGGCAGTTAGGGTGAACAGTCGTCCCGGGCAAGGCAGCGTCTTCCAAGTGTACCTGCCACTCGTGGATGAGGAGCCTGCGGTGACGCCGCCGGCCCGCGAGCGAGCGGGGCGCGGGGAAGGAACGATCCTGGTGGTGGACGATGAACCCATGGTGGCCCGCGCCACCGCTCGCCTGCTGGAGAGCCTCGGCTACCGGGCGGCATACGTGGACGATCCCCGCCAGGTGGTTCCGATGTTGCAACAGGATCCGGAACTGTTCGATCTGATCATCCTGGACATGCAGATGCCGGGAATGAGTGGACCGGAGTGTCTGGCAGCGATCCGTCAGGTTCGCCCTGACCTTCCCGTGCTCGTCACCAGCGGCTACGCGGGAGAAGGCGCCATCGCCCGCGTGCAGGAGGCAGGGGCGGCCGGCTTCGTGCCCAAACCTTACAGCCTGCCCCAGCTTGCCGAGGCCGTGCGCCGCGCGTTGGGGGCCTGAGGCGGTAGCGCGCTATCCACACTGTGCTGCGGCTGCTCCGGCACTGCTCCGGCCAGCGTCGCATAATGGTTGGTGGAGACGGGTAGGCGCCGCCATGCGCACCGAGGCAGATCGGTTGATCCGGCAAGCCGAGCGCGACCTGGCCAATGCACGCAAGAACATTGAGGTCGAGGCCTACGAGGTGGCGGCGTTCCTTGCTCATCAGGCTGTGGCGAAGTACCTGAAAGCCGCCTGGTTCATCCTGCGCGGCGAGGCGCCCCCGCACTCGCATTATTTGGTGGAACTCGGCAGGGGACTCGAGGTGCCGGAGTCGCTTCAGCGAAAGCTGGCCTTTCTGAACCCTGATTACACGGTAAGCCGTTATCCCGACGCAGCCAACGGAGTGCCTTACGAGCTGTATGACCGTGACACTGCCCGGGACAAGGTCGCGGCCGCCGAGGAAATCATCCTATGGCTCCGATCCAGGATCCGCGGGTAGCCGAGTTCGTCAGGGATTACCTGCCCCGGCTCGTGGCGGAGTGGCGCCCGTTGCACGTTATCCTGTTCGGGTCGCGCGCCCGCGGTGACGCGCTGCGCGATCGCAGTGACCTCGACTTGCTCATCGTCTCCGAGGCTTTTGCCGGCATGCCCTTTTTGGAACGGGCTTATCGGGTCATTTGGAGCCTTCAAACGCCGTTTCCCATCGAGGTCCTCTGCTACACTCCCGAAGAGTTCACCCGCAAGAAACAGGAGCTGGGCATCGTCCAAATAGCCTGCCGCGAAGGCTACGACCTGCTTGCGCTGCCGCCCGCCTGACCGCCTCCTGGCCTCGCTCCTGCCCGGTTTTCCGGATGCCATTCCCTTGTGGCATAATGGCGCCGGAGGTTTAGTCTCACATGCCCAGACGTCTGGTCTTGATTGGACTGCTTGCCTTCCTGGCGTCGGCCGCGTACTCGCAAGTCATCAGCGCCACGCTGAGCGGCACGGTGCGCGATCCAGCCGGCTCGGTGATCCCTAACGCTCAAGTGACCCTGACCAACCAGGCCACGGGAGTAAGCCAGAAGTCGGCCACCAACGAAGCTGGCGTTTTCGTTTTCTCGAGCGTGCTCCCGGGCACGTATTCGCTGGAAGTCAGCGCCAGCGGATTCCGAAGCTACCAGGTCCGCGACATCACCCTGACCGCCAATGAGCGGCGGTCGCTGGGCGACATCACGCTGCAAGTCGGTCAGCTCACCGAACGCATCGAGGTGACGGCCGAAGTGACGCCGATTCAGACCGCCTCGAGCGAACGGGCGGGATTGGTCAGCGGCGATCAGATCCTGAACCTGGCCATCAAAGGACGGGATTTTCTCGGCCTGCTCTCTACCTTGCCCGGCATCATTGACACGCGCGTAGGCGCTCGCGAAGTGGTGATGACGGGCAACGTTCTCCAGGGGCTGCACATCAATGGCGGCCGCGAGACCTCGATCATGTACGCGCTTGATGGCATCTCGGCCGTGGACACGGGCTCGAACACCAGCGTACACAATGAGCCCAACATGGACGCCATTGCCGAGGTCAAAGTGCTTACCTCCAACTATCAGGCTGAGTACGGACGCAACAGCGCCGGAACCATCAATGTGATTACCAAGAGCGGCACCCGCGAGTTCCACGGCAGTGCTTACTGGTACTACCGGCACGAATCGCTCAACGCCAACGGCTTCTTCCAGAACCGCACAGGCACGCCCAAACCACTGTATCGTTTCAATAGCGGCGGTTACTCGATCGGAGGCCCCTTTTACATTCCGGGCAAGTTCAACACCAACCGCGACAAGCTCTTTTTCTTCTTCTCGCAGGAGTACGTGCGGCGACGCTTGTATCCCGGCGTGCGCTTCGTAACCACGCCTACCGCGATGCAGCGTAACGGCGATTTCTCGGAAACGCGCGACTTGAACGGCGCGCTCATCCCCATCCGCGACCCGCTGACCGGGCAGCCCTTCCCGGGCAACATCGTTCCCAAAGCGCGCATCAATACGCTGGGCCAGGCGATCCTGAATTTCTATCCTTTACCCAACTATACCGAGACCGACCCCGCGTTGCGCTATGCCCGCAATTACCGCTCCAACGTCAGCGGGCGTAACCCGCGACGACAGGACGTCTATCGTGTGGATTACGTGATCACGCCGACGCTCACCATGTATGTCCGCGGCATCACGGACCACGATCACGAGTACTGGCCTTACGGCTCGTGGGTTACGGGCGACGTGAACTACGACTTAGTGGAGATTTTCCGTCCCCAGCGCGGTCGCGGCGGCGTGCTGAATCTCACCAAAATCTTCGGTCCCTCGACGGTAAACGAGTTCACCATGGGCGCCACCACCCGCGGGCAGACTTTCAATCCCGTGGACAAAAGCAAAGTGGCCCGCAGCCGCATGGGAAACATCCCGCAGTGGTTCCCTGCTTCCAACGAATCGGGCGCCATTCCCAATGTCACTTTCGGCGGCGTACCCAACTATATCAACTGCTCCCTGGGGAACATTCCCTACACCAACGAAAACCCCGTCTTCACGTTCGCGGATAACTTCAGCAAAGTCGTGGGCCGCCACAACCTGAAATTCGGCGTGTATATCGAGCGCATGCGCAAGGACGAAGTGGGCAGCCCCAACACGCGTGGCGCCTTCAGCTTCGGGCGCAACGTCAACAACCCGTTCGACGCCAATTATGCTTTCGCCAACGCGCTGCTGGGTAACTTCGAAAGTTACTCGGAGGGTACTTTCCGGCCCTACTCGCACTACCGCTACACCCAGGTGGAGTGGTACGGACAGACTTCGTGGAAGGTCAGCCGCCGGCTGACGCTGGAAATCGGCGTGCGCTTCTACAACATGCCGTCGGCGCACGACGAGCGCTTCGCCATCACGACCTTCGATCCCTCGCGCTACGATCTCAAGAGCGTGGCCGCGCTGATCTGGCCTGGCCGTGACGCCAGTGGCCGGCGCGTGGGAGTGGACCTGCGTACCGGCCAGATCTTCCCGGTGCCTTACATCGGATTGTTCGTCCCCGGCTCGGGCAATACCGCGCCCGGGATGGTGGTGGGCGGCAAGGGCTATAACCCCAAGCTGTTCGATGTGCCGAACGTGCTGGTCGGGCCGCGCTTCGGCTTCGCCTGGGATCCGTGGGGCAATGGCAAAATGGCGGTGCGCGGCGGCTTCGGCATCTTCTATGACCGTCCCCAGGGCAACCTGTACTCTGGCACTAACGGCCAGCCGCCTGTCGCTTACACGCCCACCGTCTACTTCGGCAACCTGGACACCTTCCTGCAATCCCAAGGGACCTACGGTCCGAGCAGCGTGAACGCACCGCAGGTTGGCCGCCAGCCCCTGCCGCAGGTGATGAATTACAGCCTCAGCATTCAGCGGGATATAGGCTTCAATACGGTGATTGACGCGGCGTACGTGGGCAGCCTGGGTCGCCACCTGCTTTACGTGCGCAACATCAATGCCATCCCGATGTATTCACGCTTCGACCCGGCCAATCTGGATCGCACCACCAACAGCCCGCTGCCGGATGACTTCTTCCGGCCCTACCCGGGCATGAGCACCATCAACGTGCGCGGCTTCGGCGCTACCATGAACTACAACTCGTTGCAGATCACCGCCAACCGTCGCATGTCGCGCGGGATCCAGTTCGGCGCCGCCTACACCTTCTCGAAAGCGCTGGGCGTGGGCGCGGGCGACTTCGACGGCGTCAGCCCATATTTCTCCATGCGGCGGCGCAACTACGGGCTGCTCAGCTACGACGCCACCCACGTACTGACGATCAACTACACCTGGAACCTGCCCAACCCGGCGCCGCACATCAAACCGGTGAGCCTGATCCTGGGCAACTGGGTCGTCTCCGGCATCACCTCGTTCCAGTCGGGCTTCCCGTTCACGCCCGGTTTCTCGACCACCGATGCCGTGGATCTGACCGGGTCCAACGAAGGGGCGCGTATCACCGTGCTGGGCGATCCGCGTTTGCCCAAGAGCGAGCGCACCTTCTATCGCAACTTCAAGACCGAGATGTTCGCGCGCACCCCGGTGCGCGATTTCGGCAACGCCGGCATCGGGCTGCTGCGCGGCCCCGGCATCAACAACTGGGATATCGCGGTCTCCAAGCGGCTGCCCGTGGCAGGCGAGCAGCGCTACTTCCAGTTCCGGGCTGAGTTCTACAACGCCTGGAATCACACGCAGTTCTCGAGCATTGACAGCGGCGCGCGCTTTAACCCGCAGGGTCAGCAGATCAACGCCAACTTCGGCGCTTACAACGGCGCCCGCGACCCGCGCCGCATCCAGCTCTCGCTGCGGTTCATGTTCTGAGGCCGCGGGCGCTTCGGCAAGCTCCGATCTGATAATCTCGTCCTCTTGAACCGGACCGAAAAGGGGACCCGCGATGTCGGGTCCCCGCCCAACTGCATACAAGCACCGACCGGCGCATCCCCGGCAAGGCGGACGGAGACCGCAGTGGCGCGCCGGCTCCTCGCATTCCGTGTGCGGCACTATCTGATCGCTTTCCTCGCGATCCAACTCGCTCTCCTGGTCTTCCGACTGGACCTGTTGCCGGCCTGGACGGATGAGTATTCCACTCTTGAAACGGCTCCGCGCTCCCTGTCGGAAATTGCCGCGTGGGCCCGCGGTGACGTACACCCGCCGCTGTACTTCTTTCTCCTGCACTTCTGGTACCGGTTGCCGCTGCCCGGCAGTCCTCTCACTCGGTTACGGGCCGTGTCCGTGCTTTTCACCCTTTTGGCCACATGGCTGCTCGACCGTCTGTGGCTTCGTCGCCTGCCGACCACAACTCGCTTGTGGTTTCTGGCCCTGTGGGTTACCTCCCCCTGCCTCATCCTTTACGCCCGTATGGCCCGTTCTTACACCGCTCAGGTGGCGGTAGCCGCGGTGGCCTTCTACGCCTCATCGCGCTGGCTGGAGCGGGCTGGCGAGTGGCGTCGCTTCCTGTTGTGCGCAGGCACACTGGTTCTGACGCTTTATGTGCACTACATCCCGGGTGGCGCGATCCTGGTCGCGCTGAACGTGTGCCTGGCTTGGCGAGCCCTGCGTGAAGGCAAGCGGCTGTGGGTGCGCGCCCTGCTGGCTCTGGATGCCGCGGTCGCAATCGGCACGTTGCCTTGGTGGTACGGGATCTGGGCATCCCTGCACCGGTGGAGCGGCGGGGGCTTCCCGTACAGGGTCGGCGACAACGTCTTGCTCGACACGCTGGCGAAGCTGGCCTACTGGTTCGTGTCGTTCAGTTTTGGAGAAGCTCTTCCAGTTCCGACGCTTCTCGCTGCCGCAGCATTGACTCCCCTGATGCTTTACTTCGCATGGCGGGGCCTGCAAACGCGGCCGGATTGGTTGCCGCTGGTGATCGTCGCCACAATCGTAGGATTTGTGGGCGTGGCGCGCTGGGTTTCTTTCCCCTTCGTCCCCGCGCGATTGATGTTCCTGCTGCCCTTTTATCTGTTACTCGTGCTGGAAGGATGCGCACGCCACCGGAGGGCGAGAACGGTATTTTGCCTCACCTTGCTGCTGACTTACATCACCGGCCTGTACAGTTACTTTACTCGCGCCGCCTTCCTCAACAAAGGCTACGCCGCTCCCTTCGACGAGATCGCATCTTTGGTGAAGAACAACAGTCCGCCGGCCACGCTGGTAGTGATTGACCCTTACAACACCGACGCCTTCCCGCTCCGGGACCGAATTCCGCAACCCAGCTTGCTTTTGGACAGCCAAGCCACCCTGGATCGCATCCTCGCGGAACTCAGGCGCGGTGATTACCAGAAAATTTGGCATTTGCGGACCACCCACGACCTGTCGCCCGGGGGTCTCAACCGTCGCCTGGAGCGAGAACTTTCCCTCCGCTGCGCGGTACGGTCTCATTTGTTCATGCCGTACTCTGTGCTGGAGCGTTGGGTGATCCGCCTGCTTGGTTGGCCCGAGCAGCCCACCCACTATTACCACGTGCTCGAGGCAACGGGGTGTCGAGTGGATTGAACACACAACGGGGCGCGAGCTTTATCGCGAGTCCCGCTACGCTCGGAAGCCGCGTACGCTGCGCATTGGGCCTGGCTTCCCTGCGGGATGGTTGGGCGCACATCTATGCTCCCGGCCCCCATTGGGGCCGCAGCCTCCCAGCTCGGCTTTGTGGCAGAGGACTGCCCGCGCGGCCTCCGTCCGGCACTCCCGCTGCCCTGCCACCGCTCCCGCTGAGCTGTCCCGTGGCATGGAAGTGCCCCCAGCGCCCGCCGGGGGCGTCGGTCTCAGCTCAGAAGCTCATCCGCAGCCCGAGGCGGAACTCCCGCGAGCGTCCCATCACGTCGGCGGACTGGGTCGAGTAGATCCGCCCGAAGGTGGCGCTGTTGACGCTAGCATCCGGATTGCCGAAGTGAGGCGTGTTGCTCACGTTGAAGGATTCCGCCCGGAACTCCAGCTTCCAGTTTTCCTTCAGCCGGAAAGTCCGGAACAGGCTCAGGTCCGCGTTGACCACGCCAGGCCCGCGCATCGTGTTCCGGCCCACGGTGCCGAAGCGCACCTCGCTGACGGGCGCGAATGCCGTGATGTCGAACCAAGTCCCGTCATCGCCTACCTTGCCCAGCTTGGCGACTTTCGGTTTCACCTGATCCGGCGTCTGGGCATTGCCCGGCATATTCAGGGAAGCCCCCGAGGCGCTCAACGTGTAAGGCCTGCCCTGGTAGGCGCTGAAGATGCCGTTGATCTGCCAGCCGCCCAGAAGGGTCTTGGCCAGGCCTGTGGTGGCCCACTTACCCTCGGCGCCGAACGGCAGTTCATAGACGTAACCGATCTGGAAAATGTGAGGGATGTCGTGCGAGGCCAGGGCGCGGTTGCGCTTGAAAACCATGGCCGCGTTCCACGTGAAGGTGGTCCAATCGCCGTAATTGGCCATGTCAATGGCCTTCGAGAACGTGTAAGCCCCCTTCAGGAACAGGCCGCGCGCCATGCGTCGGTCGAGCGCCACTTGCAGCGAGTGGTAAATGCTATGCGTGCGCCCGTCGAACTCCAGCGTGCGAGCCGTGCGCCGGAAGGGCGGAAAGAGAGGTCTGCCGTTGTTGCCCGAGCCGGGAATTTGCGAAGCGTTGATGTCCAGGAAGGCAAAGCCGTTGACCTGCGCAGAGCCCACGTAGCCGATTGATGTAACGATCTGCCCTGGCAACTCGCGCTGGATGATGAAATTCCAGGACTGGATGTAGCCCCGCGTCAGTGTCTTGTTAGCCACCGGATAGCCCATCTCCACCGCCGGCGGCAGCGGGATGCGCCCCTTGCTGATGTCCGGTCCGGCAATCGGCGGAATACCGACGTCCGGCCCCAGCGGCTTGTGGGGGATGCCGGCCGCCACGTAGCTGGGATCGGTCGTCACAGGCTGGTAAGCATTGACTCCTGAGTAAGTGGCGACGATGGTCAGCGGGTACCAGCCGCGCAACGCTTGCGCGCCCCACGGCTTGGGATCGTAAGTGATCCCGTAACCGCTGCGGATCACCGTGGATTTCGTGAGCATGTAGGCGAAGCCCACACGCGGGGCAAACAGCTTCTTGCTGTAACCCACGCCCACATCCCTGGGAATGCCGCCGCGCCCGCCGATCAAAACCTCATTGGTCGTGGGATCGTAGGATTCGATACCCATGCCGGCCGCGCGCGTGCGGGTGGGGTAAAGCTCCCAGCGCACTCCGAGATTGAGCGTAAGCTTCGAGGTGACGCGCCAGCGATCGCGCAGATAGAGCGCGTATTGGTTCTCGAAGCTCGTCATCTTGATGTACTGCGGGCTCTTGGCTGCCGACGAGGGCACGCCAAGCAGGAACGCCGCCACCGCATTCCACTCCCGTTCGAACGAGGGCGTGGGGCCCTGGAAGCCCACGGTCGAGCGCAAGGCAGACGGATTCAGAGCGGTGATGGCCGAACCGAAACCGAACACACCGCGCGGTCCGCCACCCAGCTCGGGCTGCCAGTGGTTCATCAGGTGGTGCAGGTAATCCACGCCGAAGCGGACCTCATGCACGCCCTTCATCCAGGTGGCGTTGCCATTGAAAGTCACCGATTGATCGTTGCGGAACAAGGGGTTCCAGGTTTCCGTATAGCCCAGGCTGGTGTAACCCGAGATGTCAAACCTGGGCATCCCGCCCTCGCGCCAGTCGGGGCCATTGGTGCCCGGGATGCCCATAACATCGAGCCCGAACTTGGTTTGCAGGTCAGGCTGCTGTACGTTCTGGCCGAAGCGCGTCCAGCCCAGCACGCCGTCCACCAGGAACGTGGGCGATACGGTGTAAGTCTGGCCGATTGCCGCCAATTGCACCAGCGTGTGCCCCCTGCCCAAACCGCCATCGGATAGCGGCGGTCCACCGGCCTTTCCCAGGCTGGCGTCTGCCGTCACCAGGGCGTTCATGACGCTGTACTTGTACCAGAGCTGGTGCCGGTCACGCCGGTTCCAGTTGATCTTGACATCGGCGTTGTTGCGATTGAGCACCTGCGTGCCGGAATTAAAGAAATTATTGAGGTCGCCCGGCTGGTTGGGCATCGGCACCAGGTCGAGCAGCTTCTTCATCACCGGGTTCAGACGGTTCGGCGGGATCACGTTGATGCGCCCGTTGTAAGAGAACACCGCCCGGCCCGTGCCGTCCGGATTGCCCGTATAGGGATCGAAAATCATTCCGTCGCGCAATTGGGTCGAGCCACCCTCGGTGGTGGGGACCATGATCGGCCTGCCGGCGGCATCGAAAATCGGCGCGCCCAGCTTGCGGGTAAAGTCGCCCTGGCGGTAATCGGCGGGGAATACGGAAAGCAGCAGCGAGCGGCCCACGCGCTCGAACACGCCTTCCCAGTCCCCGAAGAAAAACCACTGATTCTTCTTGATCGGGCCGCCCAGGCTGCCGCCCAGGATGTTGCGGATGTTCTTCGGCTTGCGGGTCACGCCCACGCGCCTCTCGTCCCAGAGGAAGGCGCGCATGGCGTTGTCCTGATGCATGCCGAAGAGGCTGCCGTGGAACTCGTTGGTCCCTGATTTGGTCACCACGGTCACGGCCGCGCCGCCGGTCATGCCCTGCTCCGCTTCGAAGCTGTTGGTGGAGATATTGACTTCCTGGATGCTTTCCACGGGCGGGACGTAAACGACGTGGTGAGGCATGGTCACCAGGATGTTGGCGGCGCCGTCCAGACGGGTGTTGTTGGCGCCGCGCTCCTGGCCGTTGATATTGGTGGTCAGGGCGCGCCCGGGCGTGTCAATCACCGCGTTCTGGAAGCGGGCCGGGGTGGCGCCGGGGACCAGGTTAATGAGCATCTGGTAATTGCGGTACGCGGCAAGCGGCAGGTTGACCAGCGCCCTCGGTTCCAGATTGACGCTGACGTCGGTCTTGGTGGTCTGAAGCAGGGCGGCCGTGGCTTCCACGGTAATAGACTCGGTGATCGCCCCCACCTCCAAGGTGGCGTCCACGCGCGTCACGGTGTTGGTGAGCACGCTCACACCGCGGCGCGTGAAAGGCTTGAAACCGCTAGCGCTCACCGTTATGTCATAGGTCCCTTGCAAGAGGTTGGGGACGGAAAAGTAACCGGTTTCATCCGTCGTCACCTGACGGGAGAGTCCCGTCGCTGTGTTCACGACCGTCACCGAGGCTTTGGGGATGGCGGCGCCCGTGGGATCGGTAACCGTTCCAACCACAGTGCCGTAAAGCACTTGGGCCGTTGCGGGCGCGACAGCCAGCAAAACCCCCGCCACTAAGGCGACAAAAAGGCCTGCGATCCGAGCCGAGGTTTTCATCCGAGACTTCCTCCCGCTATAGAATAAGTGGCCCCGGCTCGGCGGTCAAGGCTTTTCTTGCACCTCTCAATTGCCTTTCTTGATCAGCCACACCTCGGAGACCTGGCAGCCGCGTCCGTTGCCGCCCAGACCCGGCTCCTGATACCAACTCAGCCATAGCTCGCCATCCGAGGTGGCTTCCGGCGGGATGTCGAACTCCAGCGGGCGGAAGGGGAAAGGCTTTTCGATCAGCGGATGAACCTCGTATTTGTCGTCGGCCACCAGCCGGATCCGCCGCTTGATCGCGTCGCCTGCGTAAACAACGCGAATCCGATAGCGGGCCGTCCGATCCAGGTTTGTGTAATGCATGCGCAGCGGCGCGTCGAAAAGGGCCTCGGCGTGATCGCGCCAGGACGTGCGCAGGGAAGCGCGCGGGGAAAAGCCCACCAGCGCCGAGCGCCGGAAATCTGGATCCTCATCGAAGCCTGGACCCCGGACCAGGTGAGGCTGCGCCGTCAAGTTGCCCAGATCGTCATAGAAGCCGCCCGGCCCGGGGTTCGTCCAATTCACGATCTCTTCGATCGCGCGCAGCCGCTCGGCCTCGCTGGCCAGCTTGCGGATCTCCGCGAACCGCTCTTTCAACCACGGGCGGTTGTTCAGCGGAACGTCAATGGAATCCAGGTTGGCGCCACGCTCCACAGCGATGGCCTGGTAACGCGGAACGCTCAACTGCATCCGCACGCTCTGGAACAGCGCCTCGGCCAGCTCGAAGACGCGGGCGCGCCAGGCGGAATGCGGACCCGGCAGATCGGCGCGATCGAGAATCCGTTCGGCCTCGGCCATCGCTTCCATCGAGCCGCGTTGCGGCGCCTCGCGCAGCACGGCCATGGCCTGTTCTTCCAGGGCCGTTTCGCGGATCAGCCGACTGCGCAAACAGGCGTCATAGTAGGCACGGTAAAGCGCCATCTGAAGGCGCCAGTTGGCCAGCTCCTGCGGCGTGGCGGCCTGCTCGATGGCGCGGAACTGCGCCAGCGTCGTGTAAACGCCGGTATTGGTCGCCAGCGGACCCTGCCAGTTGCGTTCCAGAGCCAGCAAGCCTTGCGCGAACGCGTCCTCCCAGCGCTCACCGATGAAGTAGCGCGCATACTCGCGCAAAATCTGGACCACGTCCGCATCGGGGTCCCAACCCAGCGCGCTCCAGATGATCTTGTTGACGTCGTCGTTGCAGCCTTCCGAATACGTGACGAAGCCATCGGTGTGGGGGCGGGCCAGCCGGAAGATACGCGCGTGGCCCAGAGGCCGCGGGTTGATCACTTCGCGACCCTCGGTCAGAGCGAACGCGGCGTCCCAGTCGGGGACAGGATACTGGCAGTGGCGGCTGTGGGTGATGTCCGGGTAATCGCGGATGGGATAGCGTTTGGGGACGCGGGCGCGCAGCTCGGCGAGGCTGATGCGAATCTGCGGGCCGGCGGCGATGCCCGTCAGCCACGCCGGCTCGGTCTTCAGAATGGCGAAGAACTCGTCCAGCCAGGCCTGGCTGAAACTCTGGGGCGAGACCCACATGCCCGCGCGCGGATGGTATTTGCGCAGGTTCGCCGCCTGCTTTTCCAGCAAAGCCATCAGATGCTTCGGTTGGGTATGACCGGGATCGCCCCCGGGTACAAACACGTGATCAATGCGCGGAAGCTGCCGGAAAACCTCGCCCCACTCCTTCAAGGCGAACTCGACGGTGGCCGGGTCCGAATAGTCCTTGTCGAGCGCGGGATACCAGATCCAGACGTCCAGCCCGTATTCGTTGGCCAGGCGCGACATTTCGATCATCATGCGCATCGGCGGCAGCGGGAAGTGCGGGCTGTCGGCGGCATCGTCCGAGCGCGGCGGGATCAGCTCGATGGCGTTCGTGCCAAAGACGGCCAGGTCGCGGATGTACTGCTCCCACATGGCCACGTTCCAGCCGTCGTAGGAATTGGTCTTCGGGCGATAACCGAGCTGGTGACCCCGCAACTTGACGGCCGGTGCGGTGGCGATCCGCAGCGGCGCGTCCAGAGTGACGGAACCCTTCCTCATACGAAGCGAGCGCAGCAGCCGGCCCACGCCGAAAAGCACGCCGCGCGCGTCATTGCCCACGACGAAAACGGCGGGCGCACCGGACGTTTCCTGGGTCCAGATCCGGTAACCTTCCGCGCCCGCGGGCGGCGCCGGCTCGTTCTGATACCGCCCGCGGAACTCGCCCAAGGATCCCGCCGGCGTCACCACCACCGCCACGCTGCCCGCAGCAGGCCATTGGGTGGCCACAGGCCAGCGAATCGTGGTGCGCTTCTCGACCTCCTCGACCAATACAGTGACAGCTTTCTGTTCGACAGGCGAGAGACGGGCGGGCGTGACGACGACCGCCTGCGTCAGATTCCAGGCCGCCAGGAGCAATGCAAGCATGATTCTCCCTCACGCCGAGTATTTCGCTGCCAGTTCGCGCAACCGGGCGAGCAGACGGGGCACGGCCGTCTCCGGCGGTTCCTTGGCCTCGTACTCCAGGGCCAGATAACCGCGGTAGCCGCTGCGGGCGAACATCGCAAAGATGCGGTCCCAGTCGGACTCGACGACCCGTCCGGCATCATCGCGCATCTGGCTCTTGACCTGAGCGTTCACCGCGTAGGGCAGGCACATTTCGATCTGGCGGAAAACATCCTTGTGGAAGTTTCCCGTGTCGAGATTGATGCCTACCCAGGGCGAATTCACCTGCTTGACGATCCGGATGATGGTCTCGGCCCTCTCCGTGATGCCACCGTGGTTTTCGAGACCGAGGATCACACCCTTGCGTCCGGCGTACTCGGCGCCTGCAGCGAGGACCTCGGCGGCCCAGCCCACCGCTTGATCCTCGGTGGCGCCGGCGGGCACGCGACCGCCGAAAACCCGGATGTGGCCTGCGCCCAGCAAGGCGGCGACGTCCACCCACTTCTTGATTTCCTCTACTTCTTTGCGGCGGAGGTCGGGCGTGGGCCGGGTCATTTCGGTACGCACCGAGATGCTGTAAATCTCCACGGCGTTGCGGTAGGCCAGCCGCTTCAAATCCAGCAACCAGGACTCGGCCAGCGGCTCGGGAAACCAGTACACGGTCAAATCCAGACCGTCCAGCTTGTGCTCGACGGCGTAGTGAACCAGATCCTGGTAGCTCATCTTGCCGGCTTTGAGAGCCTCGCGGAACGTGTAAGCGCAGAGGGCGGTCCGCAGACGGGCTTTCCCGCCCGATGGCCGCATGGCGCCGAGCGAGACCGCAGCTCCGGGCATGAGGGTCAGCAGGGTTCTTCGCGTCATGAGTCTTTCCTCGTCCGAATCCCCGATTATAGTTCGGGGCGGGTTCGCGCGGCCCTGCCGGTCGTGTGGTATCCTAAAAAAGGTAAGACGGAGACAGAGGAAGAGAGGTAAGGAGTACCTGTCCGAGGATGGCCCTGGCGACCGAAGTCAAGCAAGAGATCATCGCACAGTACCGTCGTCACCGCAGCGATACGGGTTCCCCCGAAGTGCAGGTGGCGATCCTGACCCGACGAATTGCGGATCTGACCGAACATCTGAAGACCCATCGTAAGGATCACCACTCGCGTCGGGGCCTGATCATGTTGGTAGCCCAGCGCCGGCGGCTTCTGAACTATCTGAGGCGATGCAGTCCGGAACGCTATCAGAAGCTCATCGAGCAGTTGGGCCTGCGCCGCTAGAGCCGTACTCGCCGATTTTGCGAACGACCGCAGGCTACGCCTCGCTTGCAGGCGGAGCCGCTCGCAGGTCGGTCGCTTTGATTGCTCCACCCACTCCAGTCTCTGCTCCGGGCATGGAATCATGTGCCTGGAATTTGAGCCAGTCGTGAGAACGAGATTGGAGGTTCCCCCCGATGCCGATCCAAAGCTGTGAAATAGACCTGGGGACAAGCCGCATCATTCTGGAGACCGGGCGCGTGGCCAGACAGGCCAACGGCGCGGTCCTGGTGCGCAGCGGGGACAGCGTCGTGCTGGTCAGCGCCTGCGCCTCCCCTGAACCCAAGCCGGGTGCAACCTTTTTCCCGCTGACGGTAGACTACCGCGAGTACACCTACGCCGCGGGCAAGATTCCCGGCGGCTTCATCAAACGGGAAGGCCGGCCGTCCGAAAAGGAGATCCTGACCAGCCGGCTGATTGACCGACCGATTCGCCCCCTGTTCCCCGAAGGCTACAACAACGAAGTACAGATCATCGGGATGGTGCTTTCGGCGGATCCCAAGCGCGACCCCGACACCCTGGCGGTGGTAGGCGCCGCCGCTGCCCTGGCCATCTCGGACATTCCTTTTACAGAAGTGCTCGGGGCGGTCCGGGTTGCGCTGGTGGATGGCAAGCTGATCGCCAACCCCCTCTACGAGGAGTCCAAAGACGCCAAACTGAACATCGTGGTGGCCGCCACTGAACAAGGAATCGTGATGGTGGAGGCGGGCGGCCAGGCAGCGACCGAAGAAGAGGTCATTCGCGCCATCGAATTCGGCCACGAATGTTGCCGCAAGATCATCGCCGGCATCCGCGAGCTGGTCGAGCGAGCGGGCAAGCCCAAGCAGTCCTTCACCCCGCCGCCCTTCAACCAGGAACTCTACGATCAACTCAGCGCCCAGTATCGCGAGCCGCTCATTGACGCCATGAACGCCGCCAAGTACGGCAAACTCGAGAGCTATGCGCGCATGGAGGCGCTGCGCAAGCAGGCGGTGGAAGCGGCGCCGGAAGAGCTGAAGGAAGAGACCGGGCGGCTGTTCGACCGGCTCAAGGAGCGGGTCTTCCGCGATCAGATCCTCATCGAGCGGCGGCGTCCGGATGGGCGCGCTTTCGACGAACTGCGCCCGATTGACATCGAAGTCGGCGTACTGCCGCGCGTGCACGGCTCGGCGCTGTTCACCCGCGGCGAGACGCAAGCGCTGGTGACGGTCACCCTGGGCACCAAAGAGGACCAGCAGAAGCTGGAGCTGCTCGATCCCTCGGAGACGTACAAGCGCTTCATGCTCCACTACAACTTCCCGCCCTTCAGCGTAGGCGAGGTGGCTTTCCTGCGCGGCCCCAGCCGGCGCGAGATCGGCCACGGCGCTCTGGCCGAGCGCGCCCTGAGCGCGGTCATCCCGGATGAAAGCGTGTTCCCGTACACCCTGCGCGTGGTGAGCGACATCCTCGAATCCAACGGCTCCAGCTCCATGGCCACGGTGTGCGGCGCCAGCCTGGCGCTGATGGACGCCGGCGTGCCGACCGTCGCGGCCGTGGCGGGCGTGGCCATGGGCCTGGTCAAGGAGGATGACCGTTACGCGATCCTCACCGACATCGCGGGCGCCGAGGATCACTACGGCGATATGGACTTCAAGGTGGCGGGCACCAAGGAGGGCATCACCGCGCTCCAGATGGACATCAAGATCCCCAACATCAGCCTCGATCTGATGCGGGAGGCCCTCGAACAGGCCCGCCGCGCGCGTCTTCAAATCCTCATGAAGATGCAATCGGTGCTGGCGGCACCGCGCTCGGCCCTGTCGCCTTATGCCCCACGCATCTTCACCATGACCATCCCGCAGGAGAAGATCCGCGAGGTCATCGGCCCGGGCGGCAAGGTGATCCGTGGCATCATTGACCAGACCGGCGTCAAGATTGACGTGGAAGACGACGGCACCGTCAACATCTACTCGGCCGACGAGGCCGCGGCGGAGAAGGCGCGCCAGATGGTGGCCGAGATCGCTGCCGTGGCCGAAGTAGGCAAGACCTATCTGGGCAAGGTCGTCCGGCTGGTGGATTTCGGCGCCTTCGTGGAAATCTTCCCCGGCACCGACGGTCTCCTCCACATCAGCGAGATCTCCGAGCACCGCATCCGCAACGTGCGCGACGAGCTGCGGGAAGGCGATCAGATCCTGGTCAAGGTCATCGCCGTCGAGGGCAACAAGATCAAGCTCAGCCGCAAGGCGGTGCTGCGCGAGCAGCGCGAAAAGCTGCTCAAGGTCGGCAAGAACTGAGCGCCGCCTGGCTCACGCGCTCATGCCGGCCAGCACGCCGCGCATGTAGGCGAAGGACTTCGCCATTCCCAGGAAGGGGTCCTCAGGTTCGATCTCGTACTCCAGATTGACGCTGCCCCGGTAGCCAATCTTGCGCAGGGCGCGGAAAATTCCGGGGATGGGCAGCACGCCCTCACCCACCGGGCAGTCGGAGCCGCGCTTCTTGGTGTCGCGCAGGTCCTTGATGTGCACATCGAGCACCCGCGGCCCGGCGCGCAGGATGGATTCCACCGGATCCGCCCCCGCTCGCGCCGTGTGACCCACGTCTACGCACAATCCGACGCGGGGGTCCATGTTGCGGATCACCTCAAGGGCCGATTCGGGCGTGGGGAAGTGCTTGTCCTCCGGCCCATGGTTGTGCACGGCGACCTTGATGTTGTACTCCTTGACGAAGCGCTCGATGCGAGGCAGCGTCTGCCGCGTCGGGGCGATCACCATCAGGGGCATGCCGCAATCCCGCGCGTAGTCGAAGTAAAAGCGGATGTCGGCGTCATCGTCCTTCTGGAGGCTGATGGTGCCGCCGCCAACGATTACGAGGCCGGCGTCCTCGAATTCCTTGCGCCCGGCCGCGCGGGCCTCGGGCGGGTCCGCGTAGCGCAGGTGGAACTCCTTGATGCAAACGTAGCGCACGCCCAGGCGTTTGATGATGTCTATGGCCTGGCTGCGCGTGAACTTGCGCAGCGAGTAGCTGGCTACGCCGAGAGTAAAATCGGCAGCGGGCGCCGCGGACGCGCGTGCCGCCTGGAAGATGGCAGCGGTGGAGGGCAGGAAAGCACGTCGTGTGATCATTGCGGTTTCTCCAAACGAAATAGTGTACGCGTTCGGGGCAGGACCGTGCCTCAGGCCGGCGGCTGGGAGAGCACGCTGACCTTGTGGCCCGCCGCCTCAAGCGCGCCCGCGGATTCGAGTTCCTCCCTGCGAACGTACCCAAGGGCAACGATGCGGCCCAGCGCCGGAGACCAGGCCGCTGAGGTGATCTCCCCGACCTCCTGCCCGCCACTCATGATGCGGACGCCGCCCGGCAATGCGTCCTGGCCCTCGATCGCCAGTCGCACCAGTAGCCTGTGGACCTGGCCACGGGTCCGGACGCGCTCGACGATCTCCTGGCCGAGGTAACAGCCTTTGTTGAAATGCACCGCGTGCAGCAGTTGCGTCTCGTGAGGCAAGCGCTGATCCGTGATGTCCTCGCCGTAGCGCGGGCGGCCTTGCTCCAGGCGCACCGTTCGCACCGCGTGCTGGTCGGCCTCCGGTACACCTGACCGGACGATCCGCTCGTGCAGTGCCTCACGCATCGCAGCCGCAGCAAAAATTCGGAAACCGGGCAAGCCGGTAGCGCTCACGCGCGCGACGAGCAAGGCCTCGTGCTGCTGGTGCGCGAACTGCGTTCCGGGCGCCGGCAGGCCCATGCCCTCCAAGGCCTCCGCGCTTCGCGGCCCCTCAACGGCGATCACGACGAGCCGATCGCTCCAGTCCTCCAGGACCACATCGTCTGCGATGATGTGTTTGTCCAGGTGGGCGAAGATCGCCTGGCGCACCTCGGGCTCCAAGTCCAGCAGGAAGTGATCCGGCAGGCGGAGGATGTTGACGTCGGCCAGGATCCGACCTTGCGCATTCAACAGGAAGGCGTAACAGCCGTGCCCAGGCTCCAGCCCGGCGATGTGGTTGGTGACCATGGCATGGAGCCAGCGCACGCTATCCTGCCCGGCCACGCGAAACACGGTACGCCCGTCCAGCTCGAACCAGGCCGCCGACTCCCGCAGCGCTTCGTAACCCCTCATCAGTTCAGTAGATGCGACGCAAGTAAGCGGCGATGGCGATGACGAGAAGCCCGGAAATGGCGGCGCTGGCTACCCGTCGCTGCCGCTGATTCTCGTCCTGCGTGGCGAGGGCCAAGCCCGCCGAGACAAACACATGCAACGCCAGCAGCAGTTTGATGAGCATCCAGATCCAGTAATACCGGCTATGCCCTGGGGCGGCATGAAGGTTGTAGAGCCCGGAAGCCACCAGCCCCGCCGCCGCGCCCCAAATCCAGAAGCGAAGCCTGCCACGAGGCGCATCGAGCGGTTCGTGCGCCACGAAGCGCGCGTAAAACATGCCTCCGACCAGCAACGCGGCGCAGCCCACATGGACCCAGCGCATCAGGATGCGCAACAGCTCGGCCAGACCCTCAGCCATAATGAAAGTCTAGCGCATGATTCACGAAATCCTCGCCGTTGGCCCCCTCGCCTGCAATTGCTCGATCTTCGGGGACGAGGCAACCCGTGAAGCCATTGTCGTGGACCCCGGCGACGACGTGGAGGAGATCGAGCGAATCCTTCGCCGGCACGGGCTGCGGGTGAGTGCGATCCTGATCACGCACGCCCACATTGACCACATCGGCGGGGCGCATCGCCTGCGTGCACTCACAGGCGCCCCCGTCTGCCTTCACCCCGACGATCTGGTGATCTACGACCAGCTCGAAATGCAGGCGGCCTGGCTGGGCTTGACGCCGCCGCCGCGCGTGCCGATTGATCGCGACTTGCGGGAAGGCGACAAGTTCGTCCTGGGCCAGGCCGGTTTCGAGGTGCTGCACACCCCCGGGCACACTCCCGGGAGCCTCTGCCTCTGGATCCCTCAGGAAAAGAAACTCATCGCGGGCGATACCCTGTTTCGCGATTCCATCGGACGCACCGATTTGCCCGGCGGGGACGGGCGTCAGATCCTGCGCTCCATCCGCGACAAGCTCCTGGTGCTGCCGGACGAGACCTTCGTCATTCCCGGACACGGCCCGACCACGACGCTGGGCCGCGAGCGCGAGCGCAACTTCTTCTTGCAGCACTTGTGAGTTCGCTCGCCCTCACTCCTCCATGAACCGGTAGGCGATCATGTGGCAGACGACCAGATGGGCATCCTCGATGCGGCCCATGTGCGGCTCGGGCACGTGGATGGTGAGCTGGGCCAGCGGCGCCAGCCGGCCTCCATCGCGTCCCGTGAGCGCCAGCGTGCGGCAACCGATCGAGTTGGCGTACTCGATGGCGCGGAGCACGTTGGGCGAGTTGCCCGAGCCGCTGATGCCCATCACCAGATCGCCCGGTCGGGCGAAATTCTTCAGTTGCTCGACGAATACCGCCTCGTAGCTGACGTCGTTGGCATAGGCGGTGAGGGTGGAGACGGAATCGGTTAGCGCCAGGATGCGGAAACGCACGGGCCGGCCGTAGCTGGCGCCCTTCACCATGTCCGTTGCGAAATGGGAAGCGGTGGCCGCGCTGCCGCCGTTGCCGCAGACGAAGATCTGGCGGCCTTCCTCCCGCGCCTGCCGGAACCACTCGATGGCCTGGTCCACCGCTTTGAGATCAATCGAGGACAGCGTTTGAAACAAAAGCTGACGATATTGTTCCGTGTAGCTCATGCTTTCCTCGCCAGAGCCAGCGCGCCGTAAAGCACGCTGTCGTCTCCCAGGGCCGCAGGCACGACGTCGATCCGCGCCCGCGACCACGCCGTGATTTGCCGCCGCAGCTCGGCGCGCAGCGGCACGAACAGCGCATCGCCTGCCTTGCTGATCCCTCCTCCGATCACGATCCGCGCCGGGTTGAGCAGCATGATGCAGGCCTTCAACCCCAGCGCCAGATCCACCACGTAACGGCGCACGAATTCCGGGTCCTTCATCAGCTCGTGGGCCGGGCGACCGTGATCGGGTTCCATCCAGATGCCGGCGCACATCCGCTCCAGGCAGCCGTAGGCGCCGCACAGGCACTGCGGGCCGTCCGGACGCACCGTGAGATGCCCGATCTCGCCCGCGTACGAGTCGGCGCCGCGATAGATCTCGCCGCCAATGATGATGCCGCCGCCGATGCCGGTGGAAAGCGTCATGTAAAAGAGCGGATCGAAACCGGCGCCTGCGCCATAGACCGCCTCGCCCAGGGCGCCCACGTTGGCGTCGTTGTCCATGACGGCAGGCAGGCCCAGTTCCTCGCGAACCCATTCCACGAGCGGGAAATCCTGCCAGCCGCCCACGTGGGTGGAGAGAGCCACGCGCTGGTCGGGGAAATTCACCGGCCCGCCGAAGCCGATGCCGCAACGATCCAGGCGCCGGCGCTCGCGCCACTGACCCGCGATGGCCCGGATTTGCGCGAGCATCCAGTCGCGGCCTCCCTCGCGATCCGTGGCGCGCGTGGCCCGCTCGACCATGCGGTCGTCTTCGAAAACGGCAATGGAAAACTTGGTGCCGCCGATGTCAATGGCCAGCGTGTTCATGAGTGCGCCGCCTCGGCCGCCAGCACTTCCTCGGGCGAGGCCGTCCCCGTTCCCTTCTTCATGATGGTGACGGAAGCCACCAGGTTGCCGAAGCGCGCCGCGGCCACGGGATCCCGCGTCACCGCGAAAGCCAAGGCCGCCCCCGCCGAAAAGCTGTCGCCTGCGCCGCAGATATCCACGGGCTTTTCGATCTTGCGCGTGGGCACGGGCGTCTGTCCGGCCTCGGTGACCACGACCACGCCATCGCCGCCGCGCGTGACGATAAGCAACGGGCTTTCCAGCGCGGCCCGCAGCCGCTGGTAGTCCACCTCGCCGAACAGGCGCCGGCAGGCCGCCTCGGCCTCCTGCTGATTGGGCTTGACAATCAGGCGCCGGAACTCGTGGATGCGCAGCCGCGAGTCCGCCCAGACGACCTTTTCCGGGAATCTTCGAGCCAGCTCGGCCAGCAGGGAGCGCATGGCGGGCGTCACCACCGCGGCCTGCCCGGTTTCGGCCTGGTCCGATACCAGAATGACGTCGAACTGGGGAAAAGCCTCCTCAAGGGCCGCCAGCAACTTGCGCTCGATGGCTTCCGACAGCGGGCGTTCATTGATGAAATCCACGCGCGGCTGGTCCTCGATGCCGGTCTGCCGGTTGATGAGCTTGGTGTAGGTGAAGGTCGGCAGCCCTGGCTCGCACAGCATCCGCTGCGTGCCGACGCCGCGCTCGCGAAGGGCGCGCAAAAGTTCGTAGCCGAAGCCGTCGTCGCCGACGACGCCCAGCACTTCGATGCGCCCGCAGCCCAGCGCCGCGAGATTGTTGCTCACCGTGCCCCCCGCTCCCGGCGTGACCTCGGTGGCCACCACCGCAATGCGCGGGATCCCGGTCTCGCGCGAGGGCTCGGAAGCCGCCGGGTCGTAAGTGCACCAGCGGTCCAGGCAAATGTCTCCGACCACGAGCGCAGAAAGGCTCGGGAATCGAGCCAGAATTTCAGCCGTCGTCATGGGACCCTCCGGGAGCCGGCGACTTTCAGGAACCGAACAGCGCGTTCATGAGTTCGTCGAGGCAAAGGTAATTAGGAATGATCAGGTCCGCGCCCACCCCGATCAGCCGCCGGCGTTTCCACTCGTTGACTTTCTTGCACTCGGGCTCGTCCGTGGCCACACCCACGGCCACGCCGCCCACGGCCTTGACGTTCTGGATTTCCACGTAGCCGTCGCCGAAACCCAGCAGATCGTCTCCGCGGCACTCCGAGGCCTCGATCATCCGGCGGATGAGGATCTCCTTGTCGAAACTCTTGTAGTCGTCCACGGCGCCCCAGACGCCGCCGTCGAAGTAGCGGTCAATGTCGAGCAGGCGGGCTTCCTCGCGCGCGTACTCCTCGTCGGTTCCGCTCGCGAGATACATTTTGAGGCCGCGTTGTTTCAGCGCTTCCAGCAACGCGCGCGCCCCGGGCACCAGGTAGTCGTCGGGCGCCGCCTTTCCCGTTCGGAGGGCCTCGCGCCGGTCCTTGATCTTCTCGTGCAGCCGCTCCAGGTACATTTTTTTGTAGACCAGCGGGTCCAGCGGCTTGCCTCCGCGCAATTCCACCTGCCGCGCCAGCTCGATCATCTGATAGATGGTCTGCTGCCCTGTCAACCGCGCCACGTAATCTTCCACCAGGGCCCGCAGTTCCTCCTCGCTTTCGCCCGTTTTCAGCTCGAGCAGGATCTCGACCATCATCGGCACCATAACGTCCACCCAGCCCGTGCGGATCAGCGAAAGCGTGCCGTCGAAATCGAACAGAACCACGCGGGCGTTGCGGGCTGAGACGCCCGGACGAATGAATTCGATCATGAGTTCTCTATTGTGCCACGCAGCCGGCCGCGCTCGCCTGTTATGCTCAGGGAGTTCGCATGGACAAGGCCGGATCCAACCGCGAAGTGGAGATCAAGCTGGCCGTCCCGGATGCAAAGTGGGCGCGGCGCTTTCTGGCGCGGCACGGTTTTCGCGTCGTGCGCCGGCGCGTCTTGCAGGACGATGTGGTCTTCGACGACGCGCAGGGTACGCTGGCCGGCGCAGACGCTCTGCTGCGGCTGCGGCGTAGCGGGCGTAAGGCCGCGCTCACCTACAAGGGGCCGGCGGCGCCAGGCCGGCACAAGGCGCGCGAGGAACTGGAAACCGTGCTCGACCTGGCGCAGGCGGATGGCATCGAAAAGATTCTGCGCCGTCTGGGATACCGACCCGCGTTTCGCTACCAGAAGTACCGCACCGAGTTTGCGCGGCCTGCCGATCGCGGCCTGGTAGCCCTGGATGAGACGCCGATCGGCGTGTTTCTGGAACTGGAAGGTTCGCCGGGGTGGATCGATCGCACGGCGCGCGAGCTCGGCTTCGCAACGGACCGGTACATTACGGCAACCTACGCCGAGCTGTACTACGCTGAGTGCCGTCGTCGCGGGCGCCGGCCAGGGGATATGGTTTTCCCGGCAAGCCGCAAACACTAATCCTGCTTGCGTGATAAACTGAGCGCGCGGGGGTTTGCCATGGGACGTCTCATCCTTGCCGTTCTCGTCCTTGCCTCCACAATGCTCGCGCAGGAGTTCCGGGGATCCATTCGCGGCCGCATCCTCGATCCCAGCGGCGCCGCCGTGCCCGGAGCGACCATCGAGGTGATCAACGCCGAAACCAACGTGAAAACAACCGCGGTCTCGAACGAGGCGGGCAATTATCAGGTTCCGTTCCTGCTGCCGGGCAACTACACCATCCGCGTCGAGCACCCCGGCTTCAAGACGCTGGAACGCCAGGGCATCCGCGTATCGCTCAACGAGCAGGTCACGCTGGACCTGACGCTGGAGCTCGGTCAGGCCACCGAATCGGTCACCGTCACGGCTTCGGCGCCCTTGCTGACGACGGCCACCGCTGACCTCGGTCAGGTGATCGAACGCCGCCTGGTGGAGACCATGGTGGTCTCGCTCAGCCGCAATGTGATCAACCTGCGCAATCTCGCCCCGGGCGTCACGGGCGGGACTGGCACTTACACCAGCAGCGCGCAGGGCGACTTCTCGATCAGCGGCGGCGGGGGCACGCGGGGCGACAACGAGATCGTGGTGGACGGCATCCCCAGCACCAGCGTGGACGGCACCATCGGCTTCGTGCCTGCGCTGGATGCTGTGGACGAAGTCAAGGTCCACACCACCATGTTCGACGCTGCCTTCGGCCACTCCAACGGCGGAGCCGTGACCATCACCACGCGCGGCGGGACCAACGAATTGCACGGAACCGGTTACCTGTACAAGCGGTGGGCGGCTTTGAACGCCAACAGTTGGACCAACAACCGGCTCGGCCTGCCCAAGCCGCCCGTGACCTACCACCAGTGGGGATACGCCTTCAGCGGGCCAATCTACGTTCCTCGTGTATACGACGGCCGCAACCGCACCTTCTTTTCCACCACGCTGGAACGCGATCACGACGCCCGCGAGCTGACGCGCCAGGCGCGCGTGCCCACGGAAGCCGAACGCAAAGGCGATTTTTCACAGACGCTGAACCGCCTGGGCGGCCCGTTCGCCATCTACGACCCGGCAACCACGGTCGTCGAGGGTACGCGGGCGACCCGCCAGCCGTTCCCGGGCGCCATCATCCCTCCCTCCCGGATCAGCCCCATCGGCGCCGCGGTGCTCAGCAAATACCCCTTGCCCAACCAGCCGGCCCGCACGCAGATCGCGGCTTATAACTGGGGGCTCAGCAAGACTTACTCGGTGGATCAGCATCAGTACAGCGGACGCGTGGATCACGTCCTGAGCGACCGGCAGCGGCTGTTCGTCCGTCTGGGAGTGCTGGATCGCATCCAGATGGCTGACGAGCTGATTTTCGGCGCTGTCTCGTTCCCCGTATCGGGCGGCTCCGATCTGGACCGTCCTCTGGCCCGGCGGCGTTTCAGCCTGGCGGTGGACGACACCCTCGTCGTTTCGCCCACCCTGGTGGGTTCGATCCGGCTGGGCGTGCTCAGCTACAGCAGCCGCGGGGAAACCGGCGCGGCGGGCGCCGACCCCAAAGAGCTGAATATCCCCGACATCATCGTTCGCAATCAGGCCTTCCGCGGCTGGCCCAATTTCTCGCTGGGCGAGAATCTGCCTGATCTGGGCAGCAGCAAATCCTTCTCTCGCCAGTTGACCAACTCGCTGGTCTCCACCTGGACCAAGCTGGCGGGCGAGCACTCTTTCAAGTTCGGCGTGGATTACCGGCTGGGACGGATCAACAGCGTCTCGCCCGGCTCGAATGCAGTGGGTTCGTTCACCTTCAACCCGGTCTTCACTCAGGCCAACCCGTTCGACCCGCGGTCCGCGGATACCTCCGGCTCCGGCATGGCTTCTCTGCTGCTCGGACTGGCCGCTTCCGGGAATTTCGGTTACAACATGGCCACCTCTACACAAAATCACTATTTCGCCTGGTTCTTCCAGGACGACTGGAAGGTCACGCGCCGCCTCACCCTGAACCTCGGCTTGCGTTACGAGCTGGAGACGCCCTTCACCGAACGCTTCAATCGCATGGGCTGGCGGTTCGATGAAAACGCACGGTTGCCCGTCCAGCCAAAGGGGATGGAACTCCGCGGCGGCATCCTCTTTGCAGGCGTAGACGGCAACCCGCGCCGCCAGGCGGCGGACAAGAACAATTTCGGTCCGCGCTTCGGCTTTGCTTGGCAAGTCGCACCGCGCACGGTCATTCGCGGCGGCTACGGCATCTTCTACAGCATCGTTTCCATGAACACGACGTTCTTCGGCTCGCTGGGCGTCTGGAACGCGGTGACACCCTATGTGGGCACCATAGATAACGGCGCCACGCCATACACTACGCTGGCCGATCCGTTCCCGCAGGGTCTGCGGCAGCCGCTGGGCAGCTCGGTCGGCCTCATGGCTCAGGTCGGCGACAGCATCGGATTCCTGGGCGAGCCGCGCATCAACCCGTATAACGGGCAGTGGCAGTTCAGCATCCAGCAGGAGTTGCCGGCCCGTACCCTGCTCGAAGTCGCCTACACGGGGATGCACAGCGTCAAACAGCCGGAGAGTTTCAACCTCAACGAAAAGCCCGACATCTACCTGGCGCTGGGGGCTGAGGAGAATCGCCGGGTACAGAATCCTTTCTACGGCCTTTTCCCGCCCACTTCCACCCTCGGCCAGAGCTCGACCATCACACAGAATCGCCTGTGGGTGCGCTTCCCGCAGTTCACCAGCGTGACGTTGAACGCGGCACCCACCGGGCGCGCACTGTACCACGCGCTCCATGCGAAGGCCGACAAGCGCCTGACGCACGGGCTGACCGTGCTTTGGACTTACAGCTTTTCACGCTTAATGGATAACAACACGACGAGCGTAGTAAACCCGCGCTTTTATCGGGCCGTATCGCCGTACGACCAGAAGCACGTAACCCGTCTGGCTTTCGTCTACGAGCTGCCGGTCCGCTTCCGGGGTTCCGGTCTGCGGAAGCTCTGGGACCACGTCTTGGGTGGTTGGTCAGTCAGCGGGCTGGCGGAGTTCGCCACCGGCACGCCGCTATCCGTCACGCATGCCTACGGACGGCCTATCCGCATCCGTAATCCCAAGCTGACCGGCCCCGTGCACGAACGGCTGGGCGACCGGCGCGACCCAGCGACTGGGGGGGTGCTGAACCCGTACTTTGACACCAACGCGTTCGTGCCCCTGCCCAACCAGTACACGGTGACGCCGGAGCCGCCGGCACTCGACGAATTGCGCGCGCCCGGCACACGGAGCCTGAACGCGGCCTTCTTCAAGACGGTGCCTCTGCGGGAACGCCTGAAGCTCGAAATCCGGCTGGACGCCACGGGGTTGACGAACACGCCGAATTTTGGGGCGCCCGGCACGAACATGTCGCAGGCTGCGACGTTCGGCGTGATCACCTCGGCCGGAGGCAGCCGGTCTATGCAGGGTTCGGCCCGGATCTCCTTCTGACCCTAACGCGTGCGGCCGTAAAATGGCCGCACGTATGTTGCTTCCCAGGACGAAGATTCATGGCGCGAGGGCGGCCCTCCTGGCAGGGGCTGCTCTGGCTTGTTCGGCCCAGCCCGACTCCCCCTGGCGGCTCGAACTGCCGGTCACCCTGAAAGTTGCCGCGGTGCAACTTCGTTCTACATTTGAAGTCGCGGCGAATCGAGACCGCATCCTGAATTTTTTGGAACGGCTGGCAGGCCAAGGCGTGCGAGTGGCGGTCTTCCCCGAATGCGCGCTGACGGGCTACGACAAGGATAGGATCAGAGCTCCCGATATCGAACTGGTCCCAGCCGCGGAAGAAGCGATCCGCCTGGCGTGCCGCAGGTTGCGGATTGCCGCCGTCATCGGAAGCATTTACCGGATCAGCGGACGCACTTACAACACGGCGGTCGTGTTCGATTCGCACGGCAATTTGGTGGAGCGCTACGCCAAGTTGATGCTGGCAGGAGAAAAATGGGCCACGCCGGGCAACCACATCGCCCTGTTCGAGCTGGAAGGCGTACCCTCGACAGTGATCATCTGCCACGACGAGCGGTATCCGGAGTTTGTTCGCCTTCCGGCTCTGGCCGGGGCGAGGATCGTCTACTACATCAGTCATGAATCGGGACTCAGGGAGGAACACAAACTGGCCCCTTACCGGGCCCAGTTGATGGCGCGGGCCGTGGAAAACCAAGTGTACATAGTTGCGGCGAACGCACCTGCCAATTTCGACCTGACCGGCTCCCACGGTCAAAGCAGGATTATCAACGAAGACGGCAACGTCGTCCGCGAGGCAGGCTTTTTCGGGGAAGACATTCTGATCGAGGAACTTGGGATCAAGCCGCGGCGCTTGGATCGTCCGCTCCAAGGGCTGATGGGTGCGTGGTGGAAGCAGGGTCTAGAGCTGATGCTGAGGTGGCGTGGCCGCAGACTTGAGTGACGATGCTGTAACCTATCTGAGCGTGCCTGCATCTATCAGGGCGGAAGGCCTCCCAGAGAGGCCGACGGCCGGCGGTCACGCCGGCCGGGAGGAAGGCTGAGCTTCGAACGGTTGCCGGTCCCGCGAGAGGATCCTCGCGGTGGCTGGCTTCCGGAACTTTCCAGGAAAGGAGGTGCGTGAGCTATGCTGTTGACTCCCAGCTTCGCTGCCGACATCCGTCAGACCTTGGAGAGCTTCCGGCGTTCGATTGACCAGTTCTTCGACACCTTTTATGGGACCACCCGTAGGGGCACGACCGACGAGTGGGTGTTCAGCCCGGCCGTGGAGACCGGCTGGACGGACGAGTATCTGAACCTGCGTGTCGTCCTGCCGGGTGTCTCCGAAAAAGACCTCAAGGTCAGCGTGCAGGGCAACACCCTCGTGGTCGAAGGTGAGCGGAAGCCCCCGAAGGACTTCGGCAAGGAGGGCTACGTCTACACCACCATGCCCTACGGGCGGTTCGAGCGGGTCATTGACCTGCCCAACGGCCTGGATCTGGACAAACTGACCGCGGTGCTCCATGACGGTGTGCTCGACATCCAGATCCCGTTGACCACCGCCATGAAGCCGCGTCAGATCCCGATCCGGACCGAGGAGCGCAAGGCTCTCGCCGCGTAACCACCACCCGCCCTCTCACTCCGGCCCCGCTTCCAAAGCGGGGCCTCTTTGTTTTCCGGCGGGGTTACTGCTGCGGGGCGGGCGCCTTGGCGAGCAGCGCTTCGATCTCCGCCCTGTCCAGCGACTCCTTGCGGATCAGTTGGTCGGCGATCCGGTCCATTTCCTCGCGCCGCTCGAGCAGAATTTTCTTCACGCGCTTGTAGCTGGCGTCCATCACGCGGCGGACCTCCGCGTCAATCTGCTCGGCCGTCCGCTCGCTGTAGTTGCGCTCCTCCGGGGCGAATGCATCCCCGAGGAAGCGAGCAGCATGAACCCGCCCGTAGGTCAGCAGGCCCAGCTCCGGACTCATGCCGAACCGCGTCACCATTTGGCGCACCAGCTCGGTCGCCCGCTCCAAATCATCTGCCGCCCCCGTTGAGACCACGCCGTTGTACACGATATCCTCGGCCGCGCGCCCGCCCAGCAGGACCGCCACGCGATCCTCCAGCTCAGGACGCGTCAACAGGTACTTTTCCTGCATGGGAAGCTGGAGGGTGTGGCCGAGCGCCCCGATCGTGCGCGGAATGATCGAAATCCGGTGCACCGGATCCGCGTTGGGCACCGACAGCGCCACCAACGCATGGCCAACCTCGTGATAGGCCACCCGCTGCTTCTCTTCGCGGCTCAGGCACCGGTTCTTTTTCTCCAGGCCCAGCAGAACACGGTCAATGGCCTCTTCCAGATCGCGCATCTCGACCTGCTCGGCGCCACGGCGGGCCGCCAGCAGCGCGGCTTCGTTCATGATATTGGCCAGATCGGCCCCCACCATCCCTGGAGTTCGCGCTGCAACAGTCTCCAGATTGACGTCCGGGGCCAGCTTCACCTTGCGCGCATGGACCTTCAGAATCTCCAGTCGGCCCTTCAGATCCGGACGATCCACGACGATGTGCCGGTCGAACCGGCCCGCGCGCAACAGCGCCGGATCCAGGATCTCGGGCCGGTTGGTGGCCGCCATGATGATGACGCCTTTGGACGAATCGAAGCCATCCATTTCCACCAGAAGCTGGTTGAGGGTCTGCTCCTGCTCGCTGTGGCTGAAAACCACGCCGCCCGCGGCGCGAGCGCGGCCCAGCGCGTCCAGCTCGTCAATGAACACGATGCACGGCGCCTTCTGTTTGGCCTGTTCGAACAGATCGCGTACGCGAGCCGCCCCCAGACCCACGAACATTTCCACAAACTCCGAACCGGAAATGGAGAAGAACGGGACTCCGGCTTCCCCTGCCACCGCCCGCGCCAGCAGGGTCTTGCCCGTGCCGGGAGGGCCGACCAGCAGCACGCCCTTGGGAATGCGGCCCCCCAGCTTCTGATATTTGGCCGGGTTCTTAAGGAAGTCCACGATCTCCATCAACTCGTTGCGCGCCTCGTCCACGCCCGCCACGTCGGCGAACGTGACCCCGATGCGGCTGGATTCGTCGTAGATCTTGGCCCGGTTCCGTCCCAAGCTGAGCGGACCGCTGCTTTGGCCCACACGCCACATGCCGTAGGCGTAAATCACGGAAAGCACAGCCAGCGGCAGAATCCACGAGAGCAGAAACTCGACCCACCACGGCCTGACTTGGATACGTCCGGAAATTTTGACCTTCTGGGCTTCCAATTCCCGCACGAGAGGCGACTCATCAATGCCTGGCAGGCGCGTCGCCACCAGCAGCACGGGCTTGCCCTTGCTGGCTTCCCGCTTGGGCAGGCCGATGAACTGCCTCTCGGTAATGTTGACTTCTGCGAGGCGGCCTGCCCTGACCTCCTCGAGGAACTCGCTGTAGGATACCTCCTTGGGCTGGGGCGCCACCAGCAGCATCTGGAACGAGTACATGGCCAGCGCCGCAACCACGAGGTAAATCAACGAAAAGCGCCATTTTTCCTTTTGGTGCCTGTCCATAGAAGCCATCCTCCTTTGCGCTGCGTTCGGCGTTCGTTGCTACCAGCATACCCGGTTCCAGGGCGCAGGTTGGGGATGATACGCTGGGGTCGTGGTGGGGTTGCTGGGTCTGGATGCCGACGAACTGGCCGCTTTGCTGGGCGCCGAGTTGCCACGCTATCGCGCCCGGCAGCTCTACCATGCCATTTACCGCCAGCGCCTGGCTGACCTGGAGGCCATCACCCCTTTTCCGCTCGAGCTGCGGCGAAAACTCGCAGCCACTTACCGCGTTGGTCTGCCCGAAATCGAGCGGTATTACGAATCCGCCGACGGGACCCGGCGCTACCTGCTCCGTCTCGAAGATCAGCGGACGGTGGAGGCCGTCTTCATGCCGGGCGCCACGCACGCCACGCTCTGCATTTCTACGCAAGTCGGCTGCCCCGTCGGCTGCCGCTTTTGCATGACCGGCGCTCTGGGGCTGGAAAGGAATCTGACCGCAGGGGAAATCGTGGGCCAGGTCATCGTGCTGATGCGCGAGCACAACCTCAGGCCCGAGGAACAACGCATCAACCTGGTCATGATGGGCCAGGGCGAACCCTTGCTGAATCTGCCGAACGTGCTCAAGGCCACGCGTTTGCTAGCGGATCCGGAAGGCGTGGGCCTCTCCCTTCGCCGCATGACGCTCTCCACGGTCGGCATCATCCCGAAAATCCACGAACTGGCTCAGGCAGAAATCCGTCCCAAACTGGCCATTTCCTTGCACGCCACCACGGACGAACTTCGCCGCCGCCTGGTCCCCGTGGCCCGCAAATATCCGCTGGGAGAGCTGCTCGAAGCCTGCCGGCATTATCCACTGCGGAGCTGGGAACGGCTGACGTTCGAGTACGTGCTGATTCGCGGCGTCAATGATTCGGACGCCGACGCACGCCGGCTGGTCAAACTGATTGGTCAACTGCGGGCCACAGTAAACCTGATCCCGCTCAATCCCGGCCCCGGGATTCCGTACGAACCGCCCACCGCGGATCGGGTCGCCGCCTTCCAGGCCATCGTGCAGCGCTCGCTGCCCTGCTTCATTCGCAAATCCCGGGGCCAGGACATCTACGCGGCCTGCGGCCAGCTCCGCCGCATGGTTCTCGAGGAAGGCAATCAAGCCTGCGGCGCGATCTCGACTTTGGCCAACCTTTCCACGAACCGCACGATGCCCGAGTGATCCAGCTCACCCTCGCCCTCGTTAAGCAAAGCAGTGAGCATCTGCTGGACCAGGCTAGTCATGGGCAGCGGTACGTTCAGGGATTCCGCAGCTTTCAGCGCATTGCGCAGGTCCTTGTGGTGCAGGCGAATGCGGAAGCCCGGCTTGAAATTGCGGCTGATGATCATGGGAGCTTTGGCGTTCAAGACTGCGCTTCCCGCCAGCCCGCCCTTGATCGCGTTGAACACCACCTCGGGATTGACGCCCGCCTTGGTGGCCAGGACCAGCGCCTCGCCCACCGCCGCGATATTCAGCGCCACGATGATCTGGTTCGCCAGCTTGGTCACGTTGCCCGCGCCCACCGGGCCGGTCAGCGTGATCGTCTTGCCCATGGCCTGAAAGATGGGCAGCACTTTTTCAAAAGTGGCTTGTTCGCCGCCCACCATGATGGCCAGAGTGGCATTGATGGCGCCCGGCTCACCTCCCGAAACGGGAGCGTCCAGGAACTCGACGCCCCGCTTCTTGCATTCCTCCCCTACCTTTTGGGCGACGACCGGGCTGATCGAACTCATGTCCACCACGATCAAGCCGGGGCGCGCCGCTTCGAGCACGCCGTCCGGTCCCAAGATCACCTGTTCCACCTCGGGACCGTCGGGCAGCATGGTAATCACGATCTCGCTGCGCGCCGCCACGTCGCGGGGTGATGAGCCGCGCGCCGCGCCCTCGGCCACCAGCTCTTCGACCGGCTCGGGCCGGATGTCGTAGACCACCAGCTCGTGTCCCGCCTTCATCAGGTTGCGGGACATGGGCTTGCCCATGATTCCCAAACCAATGAAACCGATCTTCGCCACGCTCGTTCTCCTCTCTCAAACCTGGATGCTGTGAGAATTTCTTTCAGACGCTGATCGTCACGGGCCGACTGGCCAGCCAGGCGTGGAGTTCGAGGGCGGCCTGCTTGCCCTCTGCCACAGCCTGAACCACCGTCGTCCCGCCGTTGACCAGATCGCCGGCCGCGAAGACGCCCGGGCGGCTGGTCTCGAAGGTCCCCTCCCGCGTCCACACCAGGCCGCGCTCGAACCGCACGCCGGGCAACGCCTGCAACAGTTCCTCATCCACCTTCTGCCCGATGGCCTCGACGACGAGGTCCGCCGGCAGCACGTGTTCGGTTCCGGGAATCAGCTCGAACTTGCGCCGCCCGTCCGGCATGGGCGCCCCCAAACGGGTTCGCGCCACACGCAAGCCAGTCAGGCGGCCTTCGCTGCCGGCAACGTAGTCTAGCGGCTGCGTGAGGATCAGGAAGTGGACTCCCAAGGCCACCGCGTGATCCCGTTCTTCCGGCCACGCGGGCATCTCCGCGAAGGAACGGCGGTAGACGACCGCCACGTCAGAGGCGCCTGCGCGTTTGGCTGAAACCGCGGCGTCCATCGCCGTGTTGCCCGCGCCCAGCACAAGCACGGCGCCCGAGATGCGCTCGCCACGCTTGACGCGCGCCAGAAATTCCAAGGCGCCGATGACGCCAGATTTGGGACGGCGGGCGCCGGGTAGCTCGATGGAACGGGTCAGCCCGAGGGCGAGGATCACGCCTTCGAAGCCCTCACGGAAAACATCATCCAGCGTGTAGTCGGGACCCAGCTTGACGCGCCACCTTCGTTCCACTTCGCCGCTCGAAGCCAGCACATCCTCAACTTCGCGGAGCAGGATCGGATCCGGCAGCCGCTCGGGCGGGATGGTTTCGTAAGCCACGCCTCCCGGTTCCTCCCTGCGGTCCATCAGGGTGACCTTGTAGCCCAGCGAGGCGAGCGCCGCGGCCGCAGCGATTCCCGCCGCGCCGGCGCCCAGTACCGCCACGCGCTTGCCTTCCCGGCGTAGCGGCGGACGTGGCTCGGCGGCCCAGCCTTCCTCCACTGCCAGCCGCGAGACCCATCGCTGCAAATGACGGATGGGAACCGTCTGCGTGTAGTGTCTGGCGATGCAGACCGACTCGCAGAGCGTCTCCGCGGGGCAGACGTAGCCGCAGACCGTGGTCAGCACGTTGGAAGCCCGCAGGGTTTCGTAAGCGTCGCGGAAGCGGCCCTCAGCGATCTCGCGGATGAACTTCGGAATGTTGATGCGGGTGGGGCAGTGTGCAATGCAGGTTGCGTCATTGCATTGCAGGCAGGTCCGGGCCATGGCCTGGATGCCATCCACCGATTCGGCTCGCCCTTCCTTGTAAATGGGCTCGTAGATGGCGGCGTCGCGCGGCACGCAACCGGTGCGACCGCCGTCCCGCATGATCTGGGTGCACGCCGAGCAGGCCACGCAAACCTTCAGCGGATCGAGCCGGCCGCGTTCGGCCAGCTCGCGCGGAAACTCGGGGTAGGCGAACGCCATCCGGCCGAGACCGACCAACGAGACCCAGCCGCGCCGGATGGCTGCCGCCGCCACATAGGGGAAGAACTGCCTGAGCCACGTGTAGCCGGCGCCAATGACAGGCCAGCCGGGGAACGCCTCCTGAATGCCTCGCACGATGCGCACGAAGCGCGCCACGCCGTACAGCGGGTGTTCGGCCGGAACGGGAGCTCCCACCGTTGGCAAGTCAAAGGGCCGGTTCACGTGCGGGTTGTAGTAGGGATTGCCGACCGTGATGTTGACCAGCGGAGCGCCCTGTTCCTTGAGGAAACGCACCAGCTCGATCGGCTCGGTCAGGTCGGGTTTGGCCGGATCCTCGCGATCCACGCCGAAGCCGTAGGGGTAGGGCATGGCGTCGTAGGCGTTCATGCGCGAGGTCACGATCAAGCCGGGCACAGCGTCGCGAATTTTGCGCACGATGTTGCAGAAAAAGCGCGTGCGATTCTCGAAGGAACCGCCGTAGCGCCCGGGCCGGGTGTGGGAAGCGTGCAGCTCGGAGATCAGGTAGCGGTGGCAGGCCTTGATGTCCACCGCGTCAAAGCCCGCGCGTTGCGCGCAGAGCGCCGCTTCCACGTAGCGGTCTTCCAGCCGTTCCAGCTCTTCGTCGCTGATGATCGGGTAATCGGGCGGCAGCTTGTGCAGCGGGTCCAGATAGGGCGAACGATGGGCGATGATGGGCGTGGGCTTGCGGCCCGGCTTGCTGTAACGACCCGAATGGGTCAACTGCAACACCAGAAACGGGCGATGGCCGCAACTTTCGCGCGCCACTCTCAGCGTCTCGGACACCAGGGCGGCGAACTCCTTCACCACGCCTTCGTGGATCCAGAGCTGCCGCGGATTGGCGCGCGACTCCGGCGTAACGGCGGTCGCTTCGAACCAGATTATCCCGGCCCCGCCGGCTGCGAAGCGACGGTAGCGACGGAAGGTGAGCTCGTCGGGAGCGCCGTCCGCGCGTCCGTCGCAACCCTCCATCGGCTGGACGACGAGCCGGTTGGGCAAGCGGAAGCCGTCTATCTGGAACGGCTCGAGCAGCGGGCTGATGTCTTCGTCCACTTCCAGCTCGACGCCCAGCTCGCGAATGCGTGCGACCAGCTCCTCCAGCGAGTGAAACTGGAACGGCTCATGACGATTCATCGGTCAACACCGATTATAACGGCCCGGAGGCAAACCCCGAAAAAGTCGGAGCGCGAAACATCCGGCGGAAAGCCGTCGCGGGTTGGCCAGCGAGACTGGGTTCTATAATGAGGGGGGCGAGGCGGAAGATCCGCTTCCGGAGGCTCCATGATCACGTCCGTCCGTATCCAGAACTTCAAGTCCTTCCGCGACGTGGAGGTCTCGCTGGGGCCGTTCAACGTGCTCGTGGGGCCTAACATGTCGGGCAAGTCGAACTTCTTCGAAGCGTTCAAGCTCCTGCGCCGCATATGTTTCCCGAGCCATCCAGGCGTTGCGGGCGTGCAAAATGGGTTCCCGGGCGGCTTTCACGAGCACACCTGGAAGGGCGGGCAGTCCAATGTCATGGCAATCGGGTTGCGCGGTGATAACCCGGACGCGGCCACCGGCGTCGGCGCGCCGTGGGACTACCAACTGGAACTCATCGCAGACGCAAGAGGCGCAATCCGCATCCTGCGAGAGAATGTCTCCCTTGAAGACAAGCAGCTGATTGTCGCCGAAGGCGGATACCGGTCGCTCGTGAACAAAGACGGCCGGGAGGTCATCTCCCATCTGGATCCCGCCAGGGCGGCTATCGAATACGACGTTCCCAACTGGGACGGATCATTCCTGCGCCGGATGCTCGCATCCACTTACTTTTACCGGCTGGTCCCCCATCTCATGCGAAACATCAATCCTACTGCGGCGCCTCCGTATCTTTCCGAGCACGGCGAGAATCTCTCAGCATGGCTCATGCACTTGCAAACCCGCTACCCGGAGGCGTTCGCTAGCATCCGGCAGGTATGTCAGGATGTGCTGCCAGACTTGACGGACCTGTTCACCTGGCCGACTCCTCAGGCTACGGTTTCGCTGGCTTCGAAGGAGAAATCTCTGAAAAGGCCCGTCACTGTGCCGGATATGTCCGACGGTGAACTGGTCTTCATTGCCTTGCTCTCCGTGCTCCTGAGCCCACCTGATCTGAGGCCCGCCGTCTGCTTCGTCGAAGAGCTGGAAAATCACCTTCATCCCCGCCTTATCGAAGTGCTGGTCGAAATCCTGCGGCAACTACAGGGCGAGTCGGCGCCTGCCAATGGGACTCAGGTGATCGTAACCACTCATTCGCCGCATCTTGTTGATCGCCTCCGTCTGGAAGAAGTCATCGTATTCCAAAAACGCCAGGGGGAGACGATCATCAGCTACCCCAGGGACAAGGCCCACCTCCGCGAGCTTTTGGACAACAAGGAGCTCGGCCTCGGCGATCTGTTTTACTCGGGGGCCCTGCTCGGTGAGTGAGCTCGTCATCGGCTTGATCGTCGAGGGTCATTACGACGCAGCTGTGCTCGAAACGCTCGCCAGACGGGTGGCACGAAGCCCGGTCACCCTGTATGTGCGCCCCTGCGGCGGCAAGCAGAAACTGAAACGGATCTTTCCCGGTTACCTCCGCGAGTTCGAGCACGTGCACCACGGCGAAGCCGTGGAGAAGGCCCTGGTGGTCTGCGACGCCGACCAGAAGCCGCCCGACGAACTGCGCGCGTCCCTGTCGCAAGAAATCCGAAATCGTGCTTCCTGGCCCGCAGACAAGCTGCATATTTGCATTGTTCGCCAGGAGATCGAAACCGGGTTGCTCGCGGACGAAAACGCCATCAACTCCATCGCCGCAGGCCGCGGCGGGCAGAACCGAGTTACCCGAGTGCCGGGAGAACTCGAGAGCATAACCGATCCCAAGCAGCGACTCCATAACCTGTTGTCAAAAGTTGGTCTGCGGGCGACCCCTGAAGTCTACAAGCAGATTGCTGCGAACCTGGACCTGGAAACGTTGAGGCAGCGGTGCCCGTCGTTTCGTGAGTTCGAGCAGGCGGTCCGGGATTGCTGAAGGCGGCCGCCTTCCAGTGAGGCTGAAGGGGAGGGCGGTTCAGCGCCCCCTGACCGCGGCGAGCGGGACTTATAATGGCGGCGATGAGCCGAATCGGCCTGGTTTTTCTGGTGAGCGCCATGACAGCTTCCCCTGCGGTGAAAATCGAAAAAATCGCTTATCAGGGCTGGCAGAATTGCTATCGCGTGAGCAACGGGCGCATCGAACTGGTGGTGACGGGCGACGTGGGACCGCGCATCATTCGCTGCGCCTTCGTAGGCGGGCGAAATCTTTTCAAGGAATATCCCGACCAGCTCGGCAAGAGCGGTGAGAAGGAATTCCAGCTCCGCGGCGGTCACCGGCTTTGGGTCGCCCCCGAGCGGCTGGAGACGACCTGGGCGCCGGACAACTCGCCGGTGCGCGTCGAGGTCCGGGGCGATACGCTGGAGGCCACCGCGCCGGTGGAGCCGGGCACCGGACTTGAAAAACAAATCATCGTGAAAATGTCGGATTCGGAGGATCGCGTCGAGGTCCTCCACCGCATCCGCAACACGAACCCGTGGCGCATTGAATTCGCCCCCTGGGCGCTCACCATGATGGCGCCGGGCGGCGCTGCCATCACGGGATTCCCGCCGCGAGGCAAACATCCTGAAGTCCTGCTGCCCACGAATCCTCTGGTCATGTGGGCCTACACGGACCTCTCTGACCCGCGCTGGATGTACTTCCCGAAATACTTGGTGCTGCGCCAGGACCCCAAGCGGTCCGCCCCGCAGAAGATCGGATTGTTCAATCCGCGAACCTGGGCGGCTTACCTGCTCGATTCCGAGCTGTTCTTCAAGGAGATCGCGGCCGACCCTGCCGCTACGTACCCCGACTTCGGCTGCTCGTTCGAAACCTTCACCAACGACGAGTTCCTCGAGCTGGAGACGCTGGGCCCCCTGCGCGCCGTGGATCCCGGCGCGGTGGTGGAGCACCGCGAGCAGTGGCGGCTGTTGCGCGATGTGCGTCTGAGCGGCTGGACGGAAGCGGAGCTGGATCGCGTGCTCGCTCCGCTGCTCGGACGCTGATCCCCCTCAGCGCAGAAGGTTCGCAGCCGCCGTGATGACGGTGGCGTTGGTAAAGTCAATGAGGAAGGCGCCCACCAGTGAGACGACCAGGATGGCGCGGGGCGCCGGACCATATTTTTCCACCAGGACCCCCATCGCCGCCAGCGCATTGGCCGTGGTGCCCAGCATAAAGCCGCAGTAGCCGCCGGCCATCACGGCGGCGTCGTAATCGCTCCGCATCCAGCGGAAAGTCAGCCACACGCTCAGCAGCCAGACCAGAACGACCTGCGCCAGCAAGATCACCAGGACGGGCAGGGCCAGATGGACCAGCTCCCACAGCCGCAATCCCAGCAGCGCCATGACGATGAACAGATTGAGCGAGATGTTGCCGATGTCGTCAATGTGGTGCTGGGCAAGGCCGGCGAACCGCCACCGATCGTCCAGATTGCGGATGATGGCCGCAGCGATCATGGCGCCAATGTAAGCCGGCAAAACCACGCCCATGCGCTGGATGCCGAGGCTGATGAGGCTGCCGATGCCCATTGCAACGGCCACTGCGGCGACGTTATCCATCAACGAGGCTTCCTCGGCGGCCCGCGACCCCTCGAGAACCTGCACGTGTTTTTCCGGGGGATCGGACGCGTAGGCCACGGCTTCCAGCGTAGTGACTTGCTTGCCCGGCGTCCCGGGTCGCAGGCCGTATTTTTCGATCAGGCGACCGCCTGCAAATCCGGCCAGCAACCCTCCAGCCACGATCCCGAACATGGCCGCTGCGATCCCGAGATCGGTGGCGCCGGCAAGACCGAGCTGCTCGAAGGTCTGGCCGAAGGCCAACGCCGTCCCGGGACCTCCCGCCATCGTGACCGAACCGCAGATCAGTCCCGCCAAAGGAGGAATGCCCAGCACGATGGCCAGACCGACGCCAAGAACATTCTCCAGCAGCACGCCGAGCGAGGCGACCAGCCAGAATTGCAGGACCTGCACGCCGCCCTCGCGCACCAGCCGCAGGCTGGCCCGCAGCCCGACGGTGGTGAAGAACGCGATCATCAGAATATCGCGCAGGACGAGGTCAAATTCCAGGTTCAGATAACGATCGCGCAGCAGCAAAGCGACGGCGGCATAAAGAAAGCCGCCCAGCACGCTGGCGGGAATATTCAGCCAGTCGAGCACCCAAATTTTCCGCTTCAGCCAGGCGCCGGCCACCACACCCAGACAGGAAAGGGCGAGCACCTGGATGGCGTTGATCTTCAAGGTTGGCGCCATGGCGGGTGTCATCATTGTCTCAGTAGCCTGAGCTTGCGTGCAAGCCGGCTCGAATTGAAACGGGCTTGGACTCGCAGCATCTAAAAGGGTATGGGAAGCCCGCTCTGGCTTGTCGTGGCCTTCGCGACTGCGGCGCCCGCGCCTTATCGCGCCGAACGAGGTGGACCGCCACCCGCCGAACTGGCGCCGGCCATTCGCGAAGTCGTGGCCCAGCAGGGCGCCCGGGTAGTGGATTCGCGCGGCTTCGAGTTCTGTGAATTGTGGCTGCGGGAAGCGCCTCTGGGCGAAATGAGCCTCGAGGAAGCCATCCGGCAGGACGCCATCCCGGAAGGCGCCCTCCTCGGGGTGATCGAATTTCACGCGCCCAGCGCCGACCGCAACGGGCGCGGATTTCCTCGCGGGCTGTATACGCTGCGATACGCGGGCGGGGATTCGGTCGTGCTGATCCCGGCGTCAGCGGACCAGGCGCTGGATCCCCCCGAAGATTTCACCGGGCGCGGCAAAGCAGTTTTGCGCTGGTCGCGAGGAACCCCCGGCGTCACCCCGCGCTTCGAGATGAACCGGCGCGGCGAATGGATCCTCCATGCGGGCGCGGCAGACACGCCCGTCGCGTTGCTGGTCGCGGGGGTTGCCGCACGCTGAAGGCCTGGGTTTCCCGGTCCTGACACGCGTTACCCTCATAGAAAGGAGTGCAGTGTATGCGAAAGATTCTCTTCGTGCTGTCCGTGGCGTGCGCAACAGCCTTGGCGCAGTACAAGTACGAGCCGGCAGGTCCGCCGCCGGAAGAGCTGGCGCCTGCCATTCGTGAGGCTCTCCAGAAGACCGGCCACCGGGTCATCGGGCCTGACGGCAAGGTGTTTGCGGAACTCTGGTTCCGTGCCCAGGCGCCCACAGGACCGGCCACTACCGAAGAAGGAGTATCGCTCACCACCATTCCTCACGGCAGCCTGGTGGGCGCGATCCGCTTCCCGGGCCGGGGCGCCGATCGCCGCGGCCAGACCATCAAGCCCGGCGTTTACACGCTGCGTCTGGCCTATTACCCGGTGGACGGCGCACACCAGGGCGTCTCGCCCCAGCGCGACTTCCTGAAGATCATTCCCGCTTCGGAGGACAAGGATCTGAATGCCACCCCCAGCTATGACGAGCTGGTGGCCATGAGCAAGAAAGCTTCGGGCACCTCCCATCCGGCCATCCTCAGCGTCTGGAAGCTGGACAAGCCGGAACCCGCCGGTCTCACGAAGCAGGAAAGTGACTGGATTCTGCACGCGACGATCGGCGACATCCCCATCGCGGTGATTGTGGTGGGCGTCTTCCAAGGGTGAGGCAAGTCCGCAACCGCCTTCTGATATGCTGGGGGAGTAGCCCCCTCTGATGCGCGAGCTTCGCTATCAGACTCCCCACGGGATTGTCGTCACCCGAACGGCCTCCCGCCTGCCGTTCCGCAAAGGACTGGGGCATCTGCTGCGAGAGCTGGACGAGTACCGCGGCTTCTACCTTTCCTCGGGCTATGAATACCCGGGACGGTACTCGCGCTGGGACATCGCCTCGGTGCGCCCGCCCCTTGAGCTTGTGGGCCGCGGGCGCCGACTCGAATTTCGGCCTCTGAATTCGCGTGGCGAAGCGCTCATCGGGATGCTGTATCGGGTGCTGGCGGACCACCCGCACTGGGAGAGCTTGGAGTTGGGCGGCAGTGCCCTCATCGGGCAGTTGAAGCCCCTGCCCGCTTTGTTTCCCGAGGAAGAACGCAGCAAACAGCCCTCGGCTTTTTCCATCCTGCGCGCTCTCATCGAGGAGTTCCGCCATCCCAAAGACGACCGGCTCGCCCTGGTAGGCGCTTTCGGATACGACCTGCTTTTCCAGTTCGATCCCATTCGCCTGAAATTGCCGCGCGGCGATCAGAAGGATCTCCATCTGTTCCTGTGCGACGACATCTACTTCATGGATCGCAAGCGCGAGGTGATCGAACGCTACCAGTACGAATTCGAGCAGGGGGATCTCTCCACACGGGGACTGGAGCGGAGCGGCGAACGCCTCCCCGTCGCCACGGAAACGCGCGTGGGCGAAATTGTTTCCGATCACACTCCCGAGGAATACATCGCCAAAGTGCAGGCCGTGCGCGAGGGCATGCGGCGCGGCGATTACTACGAGGTCGTGCTGCGCCGCACGTTCCGCGCGTCCTATTGCGGACGCCCTTCGGAGCTGTTCCGCCGCCTGCAAGTGGCCAGCCCCAGTCCCTACGAGTTCCTCCTCCAGTTCGGCGACGAACAACTGATCGGCGCTTCGCCGGAAATGTTCGTGCGCGTGGAGGGCCGCCGGGTGGAGACCTGTCCGATCTCGGGAACGGCCCGCCGCACGGGCGATCCGCTGCGCGATGCCGAGGCCATCCGCGAACTGCTGAACTCGCGCAAGGAAGAATCCGAGCTGACCATGTGCACGGACGTGGACCGCAACGACAAATCCCGCGTCTCCGTGCCTGGCTCGGTCCGCGTGATTGGCCGCAGGCTGATCGAATCCTACGCCGGCGTTTTCCACACCGTGGACCACGTAGAAAGCGAGCTGGCGCCTGGTTTCGACTCCCTGGACGCCTTCCTCAGCCACATGTGGGCAGTCACGGTGATTGGCGCCCCCAAGAAGGCCGCTGCGCAGGCCATCGAGGACCTGGAAAAAGATGCGCGCGGATGGTATGGCGGCGCCGTGGGCATGATCCTGCTCAACGGCGACATCAACACCGGGATCCTGATCCGCACGGTCCACCTGAAAGATGGCGTGGCTTCCTACGCTACCGGCGCCACGCTGCTTTATGACTCCGTCCCCGAAAACGAAGAGGTGGAAACGCGATTGAAAGCGACCGGGTTTTTCCGCGCCCTGCAACCGCCCGAGCCACCGGCGCCCACGCCCGCAGGACCGCGCCCGGGCCAGGGCGTGCGCATGCTCCTGGTGGACAACGACGACTGCTTCATCCACACCCTCGCCAACTACGCTCGGCAAACCGGCGCGGACGTGATCACTTACCGCGCAGGCTTCCCGCTGGAGCTGATCCGCGAGATTCGCCCCGATCTCATTCTGATTTCACCCGGACCCGGCCGCCCTTCCGATTTCGGCGTGCCCCAGCTCGTCCGCTACGCCGCCGAGCAAGGAATCCCCGTGTTCGGCGTCTGCCTTGGCCTGCAAGGCGTGGTGGAAGCCTTCGGCGGAGAACTGGGCGTGCTGGACTACCCCGTTCACGGCAAGCCTTCCCGCATTCGCCACACCGGGAAGGGGGTCTTCCAAGGCTTGCCCGAGACCTTCCAGGTGGGCCGGTACCACTCGCTTTATGCGCGCAAGGACAAACTCCCGGAGTGCCTGGAAATCACGGCCGAATCCGAGGACGGCGTAATCATGGGGGTGCGGCATCGCCAACTGCCTATCGAAGCGGTGCAATTTCACCCCGAATCCATGATGACTCTGGAAGAAGGGTGCGGCCTGCGGCTGATCGAGAACGTAGTCAGGCTGTACGGGCGCCGCACCGCGACCGAGCGAACTTGAGTGCCGCGCGCAATCGTCATCGGCGGAGGCCTTGCGGGCATGGCCGCCGCCGTTGCCCTGGAGAGCGCGGGATTCGAAGTTGACCTGTTCGAAGCCCACAACCGTCTTGGCGGGCGCGCGGGGTCCCTCCCGCTTCCGGAGCGAGACCACTGGATAGATCGCGGCCAGCACATCCTGCTCGGCTGCTGCCGCAACTTGCTGGATTTTTACCGCCGGCTGGGAGTGGAGCACCGGATCCGCTTTCATGACGAGATCGTGTTCGTGGAGCCGGGCGGGCGCAGGTCCGTTCTGCGGGCCGTGAACCAGTCCGCGCTGGGCCGCGCGACCGCCTTCCTCCGCCTCCGCTTCCTGAGCCTGAAAGACAAACTAGGCATCGTGCGCGCGCTGGCCGCGGTGCGCAGAGATTATCGGCAACCCGATCTCCTGGACGCCATGTCCATGGCGGACTGGCTGAGGCAACGACGGCAAACGGCCCGCGCCAACCAGCGGTTCTGGCGGCCTCTGATCGTCAGCGCCCTGAACGAGGAACCGGAGCGTGTTTCGGCCTTGCACGGCGTACAGGTTCTCTGGCTCGCGCTGCTGGCCTCGCCCGACGGCGTGCGGCTAGGCGTTCCCGCCGTTCCGCTGGTCGAACTTTACGCGGAAAATCACTGGCGGCGATTTCCGAAGCTCGCCCTCCACACCGGCACGCGCGTGGAGCGCGTCCAGATCGAGCAGGAGCGAGTCATCGGGATCGAGGCAGACGGCGTGATCCACCGCGCGGACGCCTACGTTCTGGCCGTCCCGGTGAAAGCGGCGCAGTCGCTGGTCCCGCAACTTGGGCTGGAGTCGCTCGAGTCCTCGCCGATCACCGGCATTTATCTGGCCTTCGATCGCCCGGTCCTCGATCTGCCCCAAGCAGCACTGCTCGACCGGACGATTCAGTGGGCCTTCAGCAAGGGGCGCGGGGAGGCCGTGCAGATCGTGGTCAGCGCCTCGCGCAGCCTGCTGCCGGTGTCGCGCGAGGAAATCGTGCGCCAGGCCGTCCGCGAACTGGCCGAATTCTTTCCCGCGGCGGCCAAGGCGCGATTGGATGAAGCGCACGTCATCAAAGAGGCGAACGCTACCTTCACGCCGCGGCCGGGACTGGCCTCGCGCCGCCCGCCGGCCACCACCCGGTTTCCTAATCTGTTCCTCGCAGGCGACTGGACACGTACCGGCTGGCCTGCCACGATGGAGGGCGCGGTTCGCAGCGGCTACTTCGCGGCGGAGGCCGCCACCGCAGCCCTAGGGAATCCCCGGAAATTCCTGATCCCGGATCCCTCGCCCTGAGGTCGCTCAGAAGCGATCCCAGTGCAGTACCTCCGAGAGCGGGCGTTTGGGAGCCCGTTCGGGCAAATTCTCCGCCGGCAAGCCGACCGGGACCAGGCTGATCAGCTTGTAATCGGGGGGAGCCCCGATCGCAGCCAGGACCTTCGGCGCATACGGCTTCTTGTCGCCCGCCACCCAGCAGGCGCCCAAACCGCGTGCGTGGGCCGCCAACAGGATGTTCTGGGTGGCCGCGCTGCCGTCCTCCAGAAAGTACTTCGAGGGACGGCAGAGGACCACGATGCAGGCCGCGGCGTCGGCGATGAAGCGGCCGAAATCGGTTAACTCCGCCAGCTCTCGCAGCTTGGCGGGGTCGCGCACGACCACGAACTCCCAGGGTTGCTCATTACGCCCGCTGGGCGCCAGACGCGCGCAGTCCACCAGCTCTTCCAGCAGCTCGGTGCTGACCACGCCGGGACGGAAAAAACGAACAGAACGACGAGTTTTGATGGCTTCTATGGCGTCCATAACTCCGGAACATTAGCATTATGGACCGGGCCGCGTTGCTTTCGTAAGGCCGTGGCTTCTATGCTGGAAACGTGCCCTTCCGCCCGCCTTCGGCGGCCGAGCGGCTGGCCGCGCTAGGACCTACGGAGTCTCTGCCCGAGCCGTTGCGCCGGGCCCTGGAGGCCGAGGAAGACTTCGACCCCATCCCGGAACCCGGTCCCCACGACTGGCTGGCCCACCAGGTCGAGCCGGGGCAGACTTTCCAGCAGTTCGTGGACTCCCGGCCCCCGCGCCCGGAACCTCACCGCAACGTGTTGTATCTGCAACCTTTGGGCGAGTTCCCCTGCGGGCAGGCCCCGCCTTTGGATCAACTGCGGCGCTTCGCCTCGGCTTTCTTCATGATGAACGCGCAGCTCCTGCCGCCCGTGGACCCGGCCAGTACGCGCATCACGCACCGCCGCAACCGCTGGACGGGCCGCGTGCAATGGCTCACCGGCGACATCCTCGAGTTACTGCGGCGCCGCAAGCCGCCCGACGCCTTCGCCCTGCTCGGCATCACCATGACGGATCTCTATCCCGAGCCGGGCTGGAACTTTGTCTTCGGGCAGGCCTGGGTGAACGAGCGGGTAGGGGTTTACAGCTTCGCCCGCTACGACCCGCAATTTTACGGCGAGCCGCGCAAGCCGGACTGGATGAAGCTGTTGCTGCGTCGCAGCGTGAAAGTCCTGGCTCACGAAATCGGCCACATGTGCGGGTTGGCGCACTGCATCTGGTACCGCTGCCTGATGAACGGCTCCAACCACCTGGAAGAATCTGACGCCCGGCCCTTGCACCTGTGCCCCGTGGACCTGCGCAAGTTGCAGTGGAGCCTCGGATTCGACGTAGTGCAGCGCTACCGGCGGTTACTCGACTTTCACCGCGCGGCGGGCTTCGACGACGAGGTTCGGTGGATCGAACGGCGGCTGGCCCGGATCGAAGGCGCCGGGCGCGCCTGACTTAGCCGAGCTTGTAAGGCGGCCGGTAGCGGTAATGCAAGTAGCGGTTGGCCGCCTCGTTGTTGGTGAAGCGCTCCGCCTTGGGATCCCACTCCAGGTAACTCTTCGTCTTCAGCGCGATGTTACCGATCAAAGTTGCGGCTGTGGACAGGTGCCCGGTAAGCACGTCGCAGTTGCATTTGGCGCGGCTCTTGACGCAGTCCAGGAAGTTGCGCACGTGGAAACGGGTATCGGCGCTGCCTTTGGCGCTGCGCGGCTCCATGGCGGGCTTGTGCGAGGAACGCCAGGCGCGCTCGATGTTGCGGTCCACGGGAGTGCGCGCCGGCACTTCCACGGTCGCCTGGGTTTCGGGCACCACTTCCCAGCGGTTGCCGTGGATGTACATGGTGCCCTTGGTCCCGCGCAGCTCCATTTCCGCGTTCTGGATGTTACCCGGCGCAGCGTTGCAATTGTACTGGCAGAAAACCATCAAAGTCGGCCCGGGCCACTCCCACAGCACCTCCAGCGTATCAGGAATTTCCCGGTTGTCCTTGATCGCGTATTTGCCTCCCAAAGCGACCACGGCGCGCGGTGCGTCCTGACCCAGGCACCAGCGCAGCATGTCCACGTAGTGCACGCCGAAGTTGGTAAGCTGGCCGCCCGAGTAGTGATAGAACCAGCGGAAACGATAGTAAGTGCGGTTCTTGTTGTAGGGGACTTTCGGCGCAGGCCCGAGCCACTGTTCCCACTCCCACTCGTTGGGCGGCGGTTCGTCCGGCGGATTGCCGATTCCCAGCGGCCACTCATTCAGCACGTGGTAACCCTTGGCGACCGTCACGTGCCCGATCCCGCCCGAACGCACGAACTCGGCCGCTTCCCTCAGAAACGGCGCCGAGCGGCGATGGATGCCCACTTGAGTGACGCGCTTGGTCCGCTCGGCCACTTCCACCATGCGCCGCCCTTCGACCACGGTGAGCGAGAGCGGCTTCTCCACGTAAACATCCTTGCCCGCATTGCAGGCGTCAATGAACATCAGCGCGTGCCAGTGATCGGGCGTGGCGATGACGACCGCATCCACGTCCTTGTCTTCGAGCAGCTTGCGGTAGTCCTTGTAACGTCTCGGGTTGGTCCCGCATTTTTTGGCGGCAAGGTCCATGTAATCGTCGCGCAGATCGCAGACGGCAACGGTCTGTTGATCGGAGTACTCGAGAAATGCTTCGTGGACCTGGTCGCCCCGGTTGCCCAGGCCGATGTAGCCGATGCCAACCCGGTCATTGGCGCCCAGGATACGGGAATAACTCAGCGCGGTGGCCAGACTGGCGTGGCGCGCAAACTCGCGTCGGGAATAGCCGCTCATGTTCTTTCACCTCGAAACTCTTATAGTAGTCGGAAAGCTCCCCCGGTGCACGGCATCACTTGCGGGCGAAGAGCGCAATCAGCGAGTCCCGGTCCCCCTGACTCCAGGCCTGATGGATTCGGTCTTCGGGCCAGTCTGCGATCCGGCCCAAAAGCAGAAAGGCGGGCAGGGCGTGATTCAGGACCTTCCAGCGGGCCATTTCCACCAGCGAGTCGAGAGCGCGTTCCCGGACGAGTTGCAGAATGCGCGGATTCCTGTCTTCGGTGAGGTTGACCAGGGCTTCGGCGGCGCGATAGCGATCGCTCCACACGATGGAATTCAGCAACTCGACAAACCATGTCGGCTCGACGCGCAGGCCCAGATCCGGCTCGCGGCGAGCCAGCACCGCGATCGCACTCAGAGCGCGCATGGCGTTGGCGCGAACGCCCTCGTCGGCATCCTGCATGGCGTACTGCAGATCCTCGACCACGCCCCGGGCGCGCGGCTGGTAACCGATGACGTACGCGGCGATCGCCCGCTGGTCATTGTGCATGGATTTGCGCAGGACCTCGCGGAGCACAGCGAGGTGCTGGGCGGCAAGTTCGCGGAAGCGCTCCTGGAAGGCGCGCACCGCGGGGTCGCTGGCCAGCGCATAACCCTGCGACAGGTCTTCGGCGAAGTCACCTCTTCGCGCAGCTTGTTCCACGGCGAGCAGGAAGCCGCGATACGCCTCCACGATCGGGGCCGGCAAAGAGAGGTTGGCGCGCGCCGGATAACGAAACGTGAAATGCGGCGCGTTTTTCTCTTCAATGCCGACGTAGAGAATCGCCCCGCCATCGGCGCAACAAACTGCTTCCAGACGGGCTTGAACGACCTCGGGCAGGCTCTCGAGCCGTTCTTCCACGGCGGCTTTCGATGGCGGCAGCGGTTCACCCTCGCGCACGCCCAGCAGCTTGCGGATTCGCTCCGGCGACACCCGCCGCGCGCCGTAGATCTCGATGACCGCAACCCGGGGAACAAGCTGAGGCCAGCCAGGCAGAGAGAGCGCAAGAACGACGAGAAAGATCCTCACGTGAGATAGACGGTTTCGTGCGCGACCCGGCTACCGCCGATCCTCAGGCCTGGCGTTCGGCCAGCGGACCCACGATGGGAAGGACGACTTTCTGGCCCTGGTAAGCCTTCCACATCAGGTACAGCCAGAGCACGAACATCGCCAGTCCGAAAACCGATTGCAGCAGGCCAAAAAGCATCCCCAGCCAGAAGGACATGGCGTAAAAGATCACCGACAGAATGCCCAGCCCAATGGCGATCGCGAACAATCCGACCGAAAAGAAAATGGACTGGAACGCGTGAAAGCGCACGGTCCGGATCTGATTGTACGGCGCTATCGCAAGAAAGACGATCCCCGTGATGAACCCCAGCAAATAGCACAGAGCGGAAGCTGCATTCTCGCTCAGTCCAGCCGCGGCGGCCGGCGGCGGGGGCGGGCTTCCAGAAGGCGCAGCCGCGCCCGCAACAGGGGTACCGCATTGGGGACAGAATTGACCCTCTACTGGCGCACCACAGTTTCGGCAAAAAGGCATCGGGTTCCTCCGCTCCCGCCTACTGTACTACTTCGCCCACCTCAGCGCAAGGTAAAAATCACGCGGCGTCAGCGAAGGGCCACCGGTTCATGGCGCCCTTCGGCGCGGCGGACTGAGAATCCGGCTCATGAACAGATCCAAGAAGCGGCGCGCCTGAACCTCCGAAGCTACCTGGACCAGGCCCTTGGGATCCCGCCGGAACAGGGTCATCCCGTACGTGAGGCCGGGCTGTCCCCGGGTCTCGACCTCGACGCGTCCCGTTTCCAGCCTGACGAGATCGGGCTGAAAGGCCACCGCCACGGCGAGCGGGTCATGCAGGATCGGCATCCGATCGGGTTTGCCCTCCTGCCAGATCCCGATGAGCCGGCGCAGGAAGCGCACCGGCTCGAGCGTCGAGGCGTCCATGCGCGCCAGGTCCTCCGGAGCAAGGCGGCACTGCATGGTCACGTCCAAACCGACAGTGACGACAGGCAAGCCCGATGAAAAGACGATGGCCGCGGCTTCGGGATCGCGCACCGTGTTGTACTCGGTTTGCGGACGGAAGAACACGCCGTTCATCAACACGAGTCGCTCAATGCGCTCGGCCAGGCGCGGCTCGGCCTTCAGCGCCAGCGCCACGTTGGTCAGCGGCCCGTAAGCAAGAACGGTCACCTTGCGCGGCGATCGCAGGATCGTATCCAGGTACAGCGCCAGACCGTTGCGCCGCTTTTCGTCCGGCAACCGATCCTCGGGCGAGAGCGCTGAAGTCTGACGCACTTCACCCGTGCGCGGCGGCGTGAGCAAGGGCTGTTCGGCGCCCATGCCCACCGGGATATCTTCCCGCCCGTACAACCGGAGAATCTTCCACGCCAGATCCGCGCGACGTTCCCGATGCTGGAGCACAGTGACTACGGCGCGAACGTTGAGTTCGGGCGACTGCAGCGCCAGCGCCAGGGCCAGCGCGTCGTCAATGTCATCGCCGATGTCGGTGTCGAGAATGACCGGGATGGGCGTTTGGGCGGCGGCGAAGCACGTCGCCAACAGCAGGCATGCCAGCAGTGCGCGCATCAGGCGCCATCTTACGCCGCGGCTGCCGCCCGTTTCAAGCTCTCAGAAAAAGCGGAGCGTGTATGCGAAACGGACTCCGCGCCCGATTTCGGGCGCATAGTCCTTGATCAGGGATACGTGGTTACGGTACAGGCGATCGGCAGCGTTGAAGACGGTGACGTGGAACGAGTGGAGCACGTGCGTCTGCGCCCAGACGTAGCCTGCGTTCAGGTTCAACACTGCGTAGCCGGGCGTGCGCGTCTCGTTGAAATACAGTTGCGACTGGGGAGCGGCCAGCAGCAGCGTCGGCTCGAAGCTGAAGCCCTTGAAGCGGGCGTCGAAGCCGATCCGACCGCGCGCGGGCGGAATCCTCGGCAGGGGCAGGCGCGAGGCCCGCAGTTGGGCGTCCACCGCATCGAATCCGAGCTTGAGCCACAAATCCGGGCGCAGGCCGATATCCATCCTGGCTTCGCCGCCCATGTAGCGGCTGTCCGCCTGACGATAGTGCGCTTGGATGAGACCGTGCTCGATCTCGCCCGTAGGCGCCAGATACACGTAGTCGTTGAGCCGGTAGTAAAAGGTATTGACCTCGCCACGCAAGCGCCGCGCCTGAGTGCGCCAGGCCAATTCGATTCCTTGCGCCGATTCGCGCGTCAGGTTCGGGTCGCCGATTTCAAACGCCAGGTTGCCATGATGGGGGCCGTAATTGTACAGCTCCTCAATGGCGGGCGCGCGGTAGGAGTGGCTGAAGCTGGCCAGCAGGGAGCCGAAACGGCCTGCGGGAACGATCAATCCCGCGGAGCCTGAGGCGCCCGTGAAACCGCGGGACGGGCGATCCTGCGGCCGGTACTGGTTCGTCTCCAGGCGACCACCGAGCTGGAGACGGAATCGCTCGAAGGAAAACTCCTCGAGTCCGAAGGCCGCGATGGCGTACTGTTTGACCGGCGGGGTCAACTGCTCAGCGCCGCGAATCCTGTAACTGCGCGCCAGTCCCTGGAAGCCCAGGCTTCCTCGGAGCTGGCGGCGGTCCCGCTGATCGAAAACCCCGCGCCAGGAGAGCTGACGGTTGAAGAACTCGGTCCCGACCTCGGCGCCGACCAGCTCCCTGTGGTTCCAGTCGCTGTAGTTCAGATTCAGCGTGAATCGCTGGAGCCAGGAGTTCAACTCCTTGATCCCGGCCAGCAATCGCACGTTCTGTCGCCGGAATTTCAGGTCCACCGGCCCCTCGGCGTGTTCATGGTCGTGCTCTGCCGTCTCGCCCTGATCCACGTGGTGGTGTTCATGAAGCGCCGGAATGTCGGGAATCCCGTAGCGGCCATCGTGGATGCCGTACCCAGCGTGAAACAACCAGCGATCGCCATAGCGGGCGATGCTGCCTGAAACGTTCTTGTTGCTGGTATGGCTGTTCACCACAGGTCCCAACGGGGTGCGGTAATCGCCGGTTCGCAGCCCGCCGCCAGCTATCGAGGCAAGCCACCGTCCTTTGCCCGCTTCCACGCCCCCGCTGACGCCGCCCAATGCGTTGTTGCTTCCCGCCGACCCGGTCAAGAAGCCGCGCACGCCTTCGTGCGGGTGCTGGTGGATCTGGTGGTGACCGGTGATGACGTTCACCACGCCGCCGAGGGCGTTGGCACCGTAAAGCAGCGTAGCCGGGCCGCGAACCACCTCCACGCGTTCCACCGCCGCGACGTTCACTGGTTCGCCGTGATCACCCGATTGCGAAGATAGCGTTCCGGTGGGCAGTCCGTCCTCGAGGATCAGCACCCGGTCCCCGTCGAAGCCGCGGATCACAGGCCGGCTGCTGCCCGGCCCGTAGCTGCGCTTGGCCACCCCTGTCTCCCCTTCCAACACTTCGCCCAGCGAGGCGGCCGCCTTGGGTGTCAATTGCAGCAGCTCGAGCGAGGAGACTGCCTGGAAGGCTTCCATCGTCGGTTGCTCGCGTCCCGAAGCGGTCACCGTGATTTCCTCGTGCACGGGGGCGAGGACCAGACGGAAATCAAGTTCCACGGAAGCTCCCGCCGGCACCTCGACCGTCTTGCGCTCGTCCACCAGCGGATGCATGTGCGCCACCACGGAGTACCGGCCCGGCGGGACGTTCAAGAACTCGTACCGTCCCTCCGCGTCCGTCTCGGTCCGTCGCGCAAGCTCGACGATCAACACGCTGGCGTGGTGCAGCGGATCCCCCGTTCGATCCAGCACCACCTGCCCGCGAAGAACGCCATGAGTCTGGGTCTGGCCAGGGGCGACCCATGGAATCAACGTGCTCCACAGGAGAATAGTTTTGATTCGAAATGATACCTGCATGAGAACCTCCTTCCCGAATTAGAAGAGTTAGTTCGGAAGTAACTTCTGGAGAGAATCAGGCGCAAAAAAGCAGGGATAACGGGGAATTACGAAAGAACGATTCGGGAAGGAGGCGCGCGGCAAGAATCAATCGCTCTCTCGGAACGGGCCTCAGCCCCTCGGGCTGGCTCACCGCGAGCTATGGTGATGACGGCTGGCGGCTCGATCTGCACGCCAGGTTGCGGAGGCGCTGAGGGCGTCCGCCAGGCCTGGCAAACTGCGCAAGCCCGCTTGCCGTCTTCTTTATGCCAGGGATGGGGAACGACGAAAAGAATGCTGAGTGCGAGGAGGGCCAGGATAGCGCCCCAAGCGAGGATCCTCCGTCCCTCAAGATGCACTCCCCGGCTCATCCCGCCCTCTGGATTTCATGATGACACGACCCGCGTCAGGGACGCAAGATTTTTCTCAGGCGAACTTCCAGCCTTTGCGGAATCGCGGCTTCAAATATTGGTTGGCTTCCGTGGGACTGGAGAAGCGCCCGCGCTCGGCGTCCCAGATCAGTTTGCCTTCGAAGTGCATGGCAATGACGCCGAGTAGCATCCACTGGACAAAAGGTCCGGCAACCGAAAAATTGGAGCACGCAGGCTCGCCGCCTTTGCAAGCGCGGATCCAGTCGCGGTAGTGCGCCTGGGGAAAACGGCCCGGCGCACGGGTAAGCAGCGGCTCGGGTAACTTGTAATCCTTCATCCGGGAAGCAGGCACCAGGCGGGTATTTTCGCCATAGCAGCCGGTGGTCAGCATGCCTTTCTCCCCGATGAAGAGGCTGCCGTTGATGTTGTCATCGCCCAGCACCTCATCGTCGGGCACGCCCTCGATGTGCGGGCGTTTCTCCAGGCCGTCGTACCAGTAAATGGTGACCGGCGGCATGGAACCGCGTGCGGGAAAATCGAAACGAATTATGGTTCGCTGCGGGAAGGTATACTTTCCCACACCTTCTTTCTTGATGCACTCCACGCTGACCGGAGCCGTGAGCCGCAATGCCATATTGGCGGCGCCCAGGATGTGACAAGCCATGTCCCCGATGGCGCCGCAACCGAAATCGGGGAAGCCGCGCCAGTTATGCGGGACGTAAGCCGGGCTGTACGGGCGCCACGCAGCAACGCCTAACCACAGATCCCAATCCAGCGTGGGCGGGACCGGTTCTTCCTTGGGCACCACGTCGGGACCTTGCGGCCAGTACTTGAGCGGGCGGTTCGTCCACGCGTGCACCTCGCGCACCGGCCCGATATCGCCTGCCCAGATGATCTCGCAGCACAGCCGCGTTCCTTCGCTGGAGTATCCCTGGTTGCCCATCTGCGTGGCCACGCCGTAACGGGCGGCCGCTTTCGTCAATTGCTGGGCCTCCCAGACCGTGCGGGTCAGCGGCTTCTGACAGTAGACGTGCTTGCCGCGCTCCATGGCCCACATGGAGACGATGCCGTGCATGTGGTCGGGGCAGGACACCAGGACGGCGTCAATGTTCTTGTCTTCCTTGTCGAACATGCGCCGGAAGTCCTTGTACTTGGGGACCTTGGGATACTTGGCGAACGTCTCGGCGGCGCGTTTCTCGTCCGGATCGCACAGAGCCACGATGTTCTCCGTGGCGCAGCCGGCGATATCGCTACGACCTTTGCCGCCGGCGCCCACCGCCGCAATATTCAGTTTCTCGTTGGGCGATTTGAACCCCAGCCGTCTCAGCGAGGGAACACTGCCAAATCCACCCGCGGGAACCGCGCCCGCCAGAAGCGTGCCGTAGAAGAAGTGCCGTCTCGTGATCATCTCCGCTCCTCGTTACGGGGCCTCCGAGGTCAGGAGCTGCGGAGGTCCAATTCCGATGATGAGTCCGGCCGGAAACTTGTGTCAAGCCCGCTGCTTGCCGAACCCCCTGCTCATCGCCGCTGGCAACGAGGGCAATAGTGCGTGCCGCGCTGCGCGATCGCGATTCGCCGGATCGGCGTTCCGCACCGCACGCAGGGTTCTCCGGTGCGCTGGTACACCCGATGCTGAAACTGGAACCAACCAGGCTCGCCATCGGCGTTCACGTAATCGGACACCGAGGATCCTCCCGCTGCGATGGCTTCGGCGAGCACCCGGCGGATGGCGCGAACCAGTCGCGCGAGCCGCTCTCGCGACAGACGCCCGCCCGGCGTTTGGGGATGAATCCCGGCGCGAAACAGGGCCTCGTCCGAGTAAATGTTGCCCAGGCCTGCCAGAATGTGCTGATCCATGAGCAAAGCCTTGATGGGCGCGCGGCGGCCCGCCAGGCGCCGGGCCAGTTCCTCCACTGTGATCGCCGGGGCCTCCGGTCCCAGCTTTTCGAGCCTCGGAGGCAGCCCTTCCTCACTGGCTTCCAGCCTGCCGAATTGACGGGGATCGTCGAACAGCAAACGTCCGCGATCGAACACCATCACCGCGCGCGTGTACGGCCCCGCCTGCCCGTTCCAGCGCAAATGCCCGGTCATGCCCAAGTGGATCGCCAGCACACCTCGGTCCAGATGCAACAACAGGAACTTGGCGCGCCGGCTGACCTTTTCGACGAGCCGCCCTCGCAGAACCTTCAGCAGGTCACGATCGCCTGCCAGAACCCGGCGCGAGCGGATCTCCACGCGCCGGATTCGCCGACCGGTCAACCGTGGCGCGAGCATTCGCGCGATCGTCTCCACCTCGGGCAACTCGGGCATCGTTACCAGAATACTGACGCGCGGGGAATGTTACGGTAGTTCTCGATGACCTTTCCTCACCTGAAGACCTTGCCGGTTTTGCTGCTTTGTGCCGGACGGCTGACGATGGCAGCCACTCACACGCTCACGCTGCGGCAGGCCGTCGAGATGGCGCTGGAACAAAATCCCGACGTGGTGCTGGCGCGGCTGGAGGAACGCAAGGCGGAGCAGGAGATGCAGATCGCGCGCTCGCCTTTCCTGCCCACGCTGGCGGTGGGCAGCGGCCTGGCCTGGTCCAGCGGATTCCCCATGAGTATCGAGGGCGCCACACCCTCCGTTCTGCAGGCGCGCGCCTTCGCAGACGTCTACAACCGTCCGCAGAGCTACCGCGTGGCCGCGGCGCGCGAGAACCGCCGCGGGATGGCCTTTGACGCACAGGCCAAACAGGAACAGATTGCGCTGCGGACGGTGGAGCTGTATTTGGAGGCGGAACGGACAGGCCGCTTGCTGGAGGCCGCCCGACGTCAAGTTGACAGCCTCGCCAAAGTCGCCGAGATCGTCGAGTGGCGCGTGCGCGAGGGCCGGGAGGCGCCTATTGAGGCCAAACGCGCTGCACTCAATCTGGCCCGGGCGCGCCAGCGCGTGATCGCCCTGGAGAATGCGTGGCAGAACGCGAAGGAGGCGCTCCGAAGCGTGGTGGGGCTGGAATCCGGCGAAGAGATTCAACTGGCGCCCGAGCAACGGGAGCTGCCGAACCTGCCGCGCACAGTCGAGGCAGCCGTCGAGCAGGCACTGGCGCACAGCCGCGAACTGCGGGCCTTGGAGGCGCGCCTTCGAGCCAAGAGTCTGGAAGTGAGAGCGGAGCGTGCCGCGCGGCTGCCGCGCCTCGAGCTGGTCGCGCAGTACGGCCTGCTGGCGCGCTTCAACAATTACGAAGAATTCTTCCGGAAGTTCGAGCGTCACAACGGGCAGCTCGGCGTCTCCTTCCAGATCCCGCTGTTCGCCCGCCCGGGGATCGAAGCCCGCGCAGGCAAAGCGGAAGCCGAAGCCGCCCAGTTGCGCATCCAGATCCGGACGCTGCGCGACCAGATCGCGGCGGAAACGCGGCGTCTTCATCAGGCAGCGCGGGAAGCCGAAGCCGCTGGCGAAGTAGCGCGGCTCGATCTGGAGGTGGCGCGCGAACAGGTCTCGGTCATTTTGGCGCAAATGGAAGAGGGACGCGCCTCTTTGCGCCAGCTCGAGGAAGCCCGTTTCCAGGAGAGCGAAAAATGGATCGCCTTTTACGAAGCCCGTTACGCGCTGGAGCTGGCGCGTCTGAGCCTGGCCGCCCGCACCGGTGACCTGCTGGCTGCGCTGCGATAAGAGGCCAGGGAGTCCGTCAGCCGGCCTGGTGCTTTGGGTAACCATCCGGGTGCGCCAGTCGCCAGCGCCAGGCGCTTTCGATAATCGTCGCCAGTTCGGGAAAAGCCGGCGTCCAGCCCAGAAGGCGCTCTGCGCGGCGCGCGTCGGCGACCAGGCGCGCCGGATCCCCGGGACGCCTTGGCTCCCACCGCATGGGGATTTCGCGCCCCGTGACCTCGCGCGCCGTACGGATGACCTCCAGCACGGAGTAACCCTTGCCGTTGCCCAGGTTCAGGAAGAGCGAGCCGCCGCCCTGGCGCAGCCAGGTCAGTGCGCGGAGGTGAGCGTCGGCCAGATCGCGCACGTGAATGTAGTCGCGCACCGCCGTGCCGTCGGGGGTCGGATAGTCGTTGCCGAAAACGGGGACGTAAGGAATGCGCCCCAAGGCCGCGGCCAGAACATTCGGGATCAGATGCGTTTCGGGTTCGTGATCCTCACCGCATCGCTCGGTCGCGCCCGCAGCATTGAAGTACCTGAGCGAGACGAACTTCAGCCCGTAGGCCGCATCGCAGTCTTCCAGCGCCCGTTCCATGAAATACTTGGACCAGCCGTAAGGGTTCGCCGGCCGCCGCGGATGCTCCTCGGGGATGGGAATCCTTTCCGGCTCGCCGTATACGGCGCAGGTCGAAGAGAACACGAAGCGCCGGACGCCCGCTTCGATCAAAGCCTCGAGCAGCAGCATGCCCTGGGCCGCGTTGTTCACGAAGTAGCGGATCGGCTCAGTGACGGACTCGCCCACATAGGCCAGGGCCGCGAAGTGAATGCAGGCTTCCAGATCGTGCTCGCGGGCGATGCGCAGGATAAGGTCGCGATCACCCACCTCCCCCTGGTAAAACGGGACGCCGTCGGGCAATGCGGCGCGGTGGCCGCGCACCAGACTGTCCAGCACCACGACGCGTTCGCCGCGTTCCAGCAGCAGTTCCACGGTCACGCTTCCGATGTAGCCGGCGCCTCCCGTTACCAGAATGGACATGACTCATCCTCCCTTCAACTTACTCGCCCGATGCAGCGGTCCCCGGCTTGACCCGCTGTCCTCGCTTCATCCCTGGCCGGCGGATTGCCGGTAGTGCACGCCGGGCAGCCCCCGCAGCTCGCGCGCCGTAGCTTCCGGCGCTGCGTCCAGCATGTAGTTGCCACCGCCGATCTCCGCGCCCGCAAGATACTTGAGCAGGTTGGGCTTGCGCAGCGGCGGCAGAAACTCGATGTGAAACTGGAACCAGGGGTAGTGGCCGCCGTCGGTCGGCGCCTGGTGCAACGGCATCACATACGGAAACGGCATGCGCCACAGATTGTCGTAGCGGATCCAGATCCAGCGCAGCGCTTCCGCGAGGTCCGCCGCTTCGCTATCGGAAAGCTCGAGTAGCGAAGACCGCGGCGCTTTGGGGGCCACGAACGTTTCGTAAGGATAGCGCGCGAAGTAAGGTACGAACACGATGGCCGTTTGGTTTTCGAAAAGGATGCGCCTACCGTCCTGCCGTTCCGCCTCCAGGATGTCCTGAAACAACATCCTTCCGCAATTCGAGTAATGTTCGTAACAGGAACGCAGCTCGGTTTCCAGTACTTTGAAAATGAAATTGGTCGCGTAAATCTGGCCGTGCGGGTGCGGGTTGGAGACTCCGACCACCTCCCCGCGATTTTCAAAAATCAACACGCAATTGATTTCCGGGCGCGCTCCCAGCTCGCGATACTGTTCCCGCCAGACTCCTACCAGCTTTTCCACGTCCCGCTGGCCGAGCTGCCCCGGACTGAGATTGTGCTTCGGGCTGTAACAGATGACGCGGCAAACGCCACGCGCCGGATGGTTCCGGTAAATGCCGGGCGGCGTCTCCAGTTCGCCGGGCGCATCCGGCGCCAGGCTGGGATGGTCGTTGTCGAAGACGAAAATGTCCGTGTAATGCGGGTTGACCGCGCCGCTGACCCGCCGGTTGCCCGGACAGAGATAGCAGTCGGGAACATACTCGGGCAGGCGTTCTTCGGGATGTTCGACAACCTCGCCGCTCCAGGGCCGATCCTGCCGGTGCGCGGCCAGCACGACCCATTCCTGCCGCAGCGGGTTCCAGCGTTGCTCCCAGGGACCTCTCTTGATCGCCTCCGTCATTATCGAGACAACGATTCTATCTCGCCGCGGGCGGCTCACTTTGCCGCGCCAGCACGCGCACGCGAATCAGCGAAGCCATGCGCCCGCCGCGGTAAACCCGCTGGGTGGCGCGCTGGAAATCTTCGTCCCTGGCGTGATAGATATCCACGAACTTCTGCGGATTGCGGTCCACCAGCGGGAACCAGGTGCTCTGGATCTGCACCATGATGCGGTGACCGCGCCGGAACGCGTGGTTGATGTCCGGCATGGTGAACTCGACGCGCGCCGGCTCACCGGGCTTGAAGGGTTCGGGCTTCTCGAAACTGTTGCGGAACTTGCCCCGCATGGGCTCGCCGCGCACCAGCTGCTGATAGCCGCCCATGCGCACGTCCGCCGGGTTGGGGACCGGGTCCGGGAAATCATCCGGGTAAACGTCAATCAACTTCACGATCCAGTCCGAGTCGGTTCCCGTGGTAGAAACCCAGAGCGATGCAGTCACGGGGCCTGCCGCGATCAGGTCCGCTTCGAGCGGCTCACTCTGGTAGACCAGCACGTCCGGCCGTGTGGCGGCAAAGCGCTGGTCCTGGATCATGTAGTCGCTGGTCATGCCGATGGCGATCGAGTTGATGAAGGGCACAGGACGCGCAGGATCGCTGACATACTCATCAAAACCCTCGCTGCGGCAAGGCTGGAAAGTTACCTGTCCCCCTTCACAAAGGAACAAAGAGCGTTCTACCGTGCCCTTCGGCGGCCAGGTGTCGTAGCGGCGCCACTGGTTGGTTCCGGTCTCGAACACGTAAGCTTCCGGGAGATCCGGGGGCGTACCCTGTTTCAGAAAAGCGTTGAAAAACACGGCCTCGATATTTTCCCGGTAAAACTCGGCCGTTTTGGAGCCGAAAGAAACCGGACCGAGCCGGTCCCCGTCGCTGCGGCTCCAGCCGCCATGAGACCACGGCCCCATCACCAGGATGTTGTAAGCCCCGGGACTTTGTTTTTCCACCGACTCATATACTTTCAGGGCGCCGAAAAGATCCTCGGCGTCGAACCAGCCTCCCACCGTCATCACGGCAGGCCGGATATTTTTCAGATGCGGCCGCAAGTTACGCGCCTTCCAGAACTCGTCATAGGTCCCGTGCTCCATCAGTTCGTTCCAGAACGGGATCTCGTTGTGAAAGTACCGGGTGTTCACATTGGCCAGCGATCCGAGCTGGAGATAGAACTTGTAACCGTCCGGCGTGCCGTACTCGAAAGGCTGGCCCCCGCGCGTAGTCGGTCCCGGCCGCGGTTTGCCGAAAATGGCCAGAAACCCGAACGCGTGAGGAAGGAAAAAAGCGCCGTTGTGGTGGAAGTCGTCGCCGATGAACCAATCGGCGATGGGCGCCTGGGGAGAAACCGCCTTGAGCGCCGGATGGGCGTCAATCATGCCGGCGGCCGCGTAAAAGCCCGGATAGGAAATGCCCCACAGGCCCACCCTGCCGTTGTGATGCGGAACGTGCTTGAGCAGCCACTCGATCGTGTCGTAGGTGTCCGTACTTTCGTCGGTGTCCCGAGGTCCGCTCTTGACAGGCTTGTGCGGGCGAACGTTGACGAATTCCCCCTCGGACATGTAACGGCCGCGTACGTCCTGATAAACGAAAATGTAACCCTCGCGCGCCAGCCGCTCGGACGGCCCCAACCGCTCCCGATACTGGTCCACTCCATACGGCGCCACGCTGTAAGGCGTTCGCATCATCAGGATGGGGTAGGTGCGCGACGTATCCTTGGGGATATAGACGGACGTGAATAGCCGGACCCCGTCGCGCATGGGAACCATGTATTCATGCTTGGTGTAATGGGCGCGGACGTAATCCCGCCCCTGGCCCATCACTGAAAGCGGCAGCGCCAAAACCACCGCGAAGCAAATTCGCAGCCACATGAATTTCATGTTACCGCCAGCCAGGCCTTCCGCCTGGCGCCGCTGGTGTGCGAAACTGTGGTTCAGGACCGGGTAGTACGACCCGGACGCGAGGCTTGCCCGCCATGCTGCCCACGTTCCTGATCCCCGAAAGCACGATCCGCGAAGACGGCGCCGGCCCGGTGGTTCCGCTGGGCCCCGCACAAGGCAAGCTGCTCATGCTGACGCTCGCCATCACGCGCATCATCGAACAGGAGAGCCTGGAAGTCAGCGTCTGGGGATCGCCAGACGGCAAGGACTGGGGATCCAAAGCGCTGCTGGTGCTGCCGCAAAAGTTCTACTGCGGAGTGTACCGCTTCCTGCTCGACCTTTCTCCACACCCGGAGGCGCAATACCTGCAAGCCCGCTGGAAAGTGAATCGGTGGGGCCGCGGCGATCCCAGACCGCTGTTCGGCGTCTGGATGACAGCCGAGCAGGTCGAATCCCAGGTCCTTGCGGCTGGTTCCGCCTGAGACTTACAGCCGGTTGATCAGGCTGGCCACATAGGCGGCCCCAAAGCCGTTGTCAATGTTCACCACCGCCACGTTGCTGGCGCAACTGTTGAGCATGCCGAGCAAAGCGGCCAGGCCTCGGAAGCTGGCGCCGTAGCCCACGCTGGTGGGCACCGCGATCACAGGGCAGCTCATCATGCCGCCCACCACGCTGGGCAACGCGCCTTCCATCCCGGCGCAAACGATGATTACGCGTGCCCGCGCCAGCCGCTCCCGGTTGCTGACCAGCCGATGGATGCCGGCGATGCCCACGTCGTGAATGGCGTCCACCGCGTTGCCCATCACTTCCGCCGTGACGATGGCCTCCTCGGCTACCGGCAAGTCGCTGGTCCCGGCCGAAACCACCGCGATGGTTCCCTTACCGTGCAGCGTGCGGTCCCGCCAGATGCGCACCGCGCCGGAGCGCGGGAAGTACTCGGCCTCTGCGCACAGTTCCCGCACCCGCGCGGCGGTGGCCTCATCGGCTCGCGTAATCAGCACGTTGGGAGAGCGCTCGAGCAGGCGGCCGGCGATCGCGACCACTTCCTCGCTCGTCTTGCCCAGCGCGAAGATGACCTCGGGCATGCCGTGGCGCAGCGCCCGGTGGTGATCCACCTTGGCGAAACCCAGGTCCTCGAAAGGCAGGTGCCGCAGACGGTCGAGCGCCTGGTCCACCTCCAGCGCTCCCGACCGTACGGCTTCCAGCAATTCGCGCAACTGGGCTTCCGTCATCAGCTCCTCGCAGGTTCAAAATGTCAATACGTCGCCGATCCTCAAGCCGTATTTGGCCGCCATCCCGCCCGCAATTTCCAGCACGAAAAGCGCCTTCTGGTTGCCGCCGTAGCTCGGGCATTCGCTCGCCTTTTTCAGACAGGGCGGCGTATTGGGAGAAATCTCCACGATGCGGCGCTTCTCGTCGAGCCAGATAATATCGAGCGGGATGCGCACCTGGTACATCCAGTAGGGATAATTGCCCGGACTCCCATGGATGAAGAGCATGCCCCGATCCGGCGCTAGAGAATCGCGGAACATCATGCCCCGCATCATGTCGGTCGGATGAGTCATGACCTCCACGCGGATTTTCTGGCCGCCGGGCAGGATCACGGTCCGCGTATTCAACTCGTCGATCGTGGTGGCCTCCCGGGAGCATCCCGCGAGGCTCAGCAGGACCGCCGCGAACGCCAGCCAAACGCGCGCCATGCCCATATTGTAAAGGTCGCGCCGCATCTCCCCGTGATGCATCAAAGCTCCGTGAGCCAGCGGGCCGCGGCCGCCGCAGACCGGCCCTGAATGGCCTCGGCGTTGAGCTGGCGAGCCGCCCGTTGGGAAATCCGCCCGCAAAGTTCGGCCAGTACTTCATACAGCCCGCGCCGCCGGGCCAGGCTCTCCTCCCGCACCACCAAAGCCGCCTGATTCGGCGGGAACGCCTGCCGGTCGTCCTCGAGGATCACAAACTCCTCGTCCAGCAATTCGCCATCCGCCGCCCGGCCGGCCACCATCGTCACCTTGCCTTCCCGCAGCGCACGGTACGCGGCCTCCGGGGCCATCGTGAGCGGGCCGCCGCGCAGACGCAACGAGTACGCCTTCATGAGTGCGGCCATGCCATCCGGGCGAGTAAGGAACTCGCCACTGGCGCCCACCTGCCAGCCGGCCTCCTGCGCCTCGGCATCGCTCAGAGTTTTCAGGGATCGCGCACTGGCGGCGTCGCGGCGAATCACCATCACGAAGCCGTCCTCGAAACCCAGCGGATCGAGCCAACGCAGGCGGAAGCGATTTTCGTACTCCAACCGCACGCGGTCAAAGACGACCTGGGGCCGCGTGTCGGGCGGTCGCTTGAGAATCGAGGTCAGGGCGAAGCCCGTGCACTCGGCGTAAACGTCCACGCGGCCGTTGAGCAAGGCCTCGTGGGCAGCCAGCCCCGCGCCCAGATCGGGGTCTCGTCCCGCGGCGATGCCCAGCCGCCGCTCCACATGCTGGGCCACAAGTTCCGCAATCACCGCCCGCCTCGGTTCGCTCGATCCCACCTTGAACAACGGCGAGGCGCGGCGACAAGCGCTCCCTGCCGCAGCCACGATCCAGCCCAGAATTGTGCGCCGGCGGTATCCGTTCACGGAGGCACAATTATAGCGAGCGCCCGTCACAGCGCGCCCTGCGCGACCGCCGCGTGATATACGGGCCTGCCTTGCTCGCGGCCGCGCCAGATCCCGGGCAGAGCGCGCCCGCAATCCGGGCAGCGGCCTTCGTCCGTCAATCGGTAGTCCAGAATCCGGTAGCCGATGCGGCGAATCAGAGTCCGGCCGCACCCCGCGCACAAGGTATCCTCCAGGTTACCCACCCGACCCGGCAGGTTGCCCGCATACACATAGTTCAGGCCGCATTCCCGCCCGATGCGCGCGGCCCGGATCAGCGTCTCGGGCGGCGTGGCGTGCACATCCATCATCTTGTAGTCGGGATGGAACGCGGTCACGTGCCACGGAATGTCGGGTGAAATCCCCGCAAGGAATGTGGCGATGTCGCGCAACTCCTCGTCGGAGTCGTTGAAGCCAGGCACTACCAGCGTGACCACTTCCAGCCAGAAGCCCATCCGATGGATGCGCTGCAAGCTGTCCAGAATCGGCGCCAGGCGTCCGCCCAGCTCGCGGTACCGGCGATCGCGGAAGCTCTTCAGGTCCACCTTGAAAAGATCCAGCCAGGGACGCAGATATTCGAGCACCTCCGGCGTGGCGTTGCCGTTGGAAACGAAGCCGGTAAGCAATCCGGCGGCGCGTGCTTCCTTGAAGATGGCCACCGCCCACTCGGCCGTGATGAGCGGCTCGTTGTAGGTGCTCACCACGGAATCGGCGCCCAAAGTCACCGCCTGTCGTACGAGCTGCTCGGGCGAAACACGCCAAAGCGACGAGCCAGCCTCGGGATCGCGCAGCGCCTGGGAAGTAATCCAGTTCTGACAGTACGAGCAGTGCAGGTCACAACCCAGCATCCCGAAGCTGTACGCCAGCGAGCCCGGCAGCACGTGGAAGAAGGGCTTTTTCTCGATGGGATCGCAATGCGCGCCCGCCACGTAGCCCCAAGGAGCCCACAGCCTACCGTCACGATGAAAGCGAACCTTGCAGACACCCGCCTGGCCTTCGAAGATAGGACAGCGATGACCGCAGGCAAGGCAGCGGATCCGGCGCTCGTCGAGGCGTTCCCACAGTTCCGCTTCGCGGACGTTCGCCGCGAGTACTTCAGCCAGTGTCGCCATTGTGCCCCCGCTTCCATCATAGTCGCCCCGCAAACGGGCGGCCAAAGCCCACCGTCTGCTATCTTGGAATTACACCTTCGACATGGGATTCCAGGTTCAGCCAATCAAAGAGTTCCTGGTGCGCCCTGCGCTGCCGGACTCGCTTGCCCGGCTCTCCGAGCTGGCTTACAACTTTCTGTGGACCTGGGAGCCAACCATCCGCCAATTGTTCCGGCGTCTGGATCCGGAGCTGTGGCGCGAGAGCGGTCACAACCCCGTGGCCATGCTGGGCCGGGTGCCGCAGGCCACGCTGGAACGTCTCGCCGCTGACCCTCGTTTCCTGGCTCTGTATCGCCGGGCGTGCGAACGTTATGACGCCTACGTGCACAGACCGGAGCCGGCGCGCCATCCCGAGCTGGTCGCTTACTTCTCGATGGAATACGGGCTGGCCGAGTGCCTGGCCACTTACTCGGGCGGTCTCGGAGTGCTTTCCGGAGACTTCCTCAAGTCGTGCAGCGATGCGGGCATTCCCCTCGTCGGAGTGGGCTTGCTTTACCAGACCGGGTACTTCCAGCAATACCTGAACCCCGATGGCTGGCAGCAAGAAAAATTTCCCGTGGCGGATTTTTATCAGCTCCCCATCGAGCCCGTCGTCCGCGATGGGCAGGAATTGCGCGTCCAGGTGGAGTTGCCCACCGGCCCCGTCTCCGTGAAGATCTGGCAGGCTAACGTCGGGCGCGTCAAGCTGTTCCTGCTCGATACCAACATCCCCGAAAACGAACGCCCCGAGCATCGCGAGATCACGGCGCGCCTTTACGACGACCGCATGCGCATCCAGCAGGAGATCGTGCTGGGGATCGGCGGCCTGCGTGCGCTCAAGGCGCTGGGATTGGAGCCGACGGTCTACCACATGAACGAGGGCCACTCCGCCTTCCTGGCGCTGGAAAGGATCCGCACGCTGGTCCGGGAGCATGGGCTGAGCTTTGAAGAGGCGTTGGAGGCCACCCGCAGCAACAACGTTTTCACCACCCACACCTCGGTCCCGGCAGGCATAGACATCTTCGATCCGGGACTGATGCACGAGTACTTTCAGTCGTTCTGCCGCGAGGTCGGGATCAGTTTCGAACAACTGATGGCGCTGGGCCGGCGCAATCCCACGGATCCCTACGAGCGCTTCACCATGGCGATCCTGGCCATCAAGACGTCCGCGTGGCGCAACGCGGTCAGCCGCCTGCACCGCCAGGTCTCCCAGGAGATGTGGCAGGATTTGTGGCCGGAGTTGCCGGTCTGGGAAGTGCCCATCACTTCCATCACCAACGGCGTCCACTTACGGAGCTGGCTTTCCAACGATCTGGCTACCCTCTATGACCAGTACCTTCAGCCGGACTGGCTGGAGCGGGTCAGCGACCCGGACACATGGCGCCACATCGAAGACATCCCGGATCAGGAGCTGTGGGAAGCTCACCGCCGCGCCAAGCGGCGCATGGTCGCCTTCATTCGGGATCGCCAGCTAGCCTTCGCACGGGAACGCAAGGCATCGGCCACCGAACTCAGGCGCGCCGCCGAGGTGCTGGATCCCGAGGCCTTCACGATCGGTTTCGCCCGGCGGTTCGCTACCTACAAGCGGCCCACCCTGCTGTTCCGCGATGTAGCCCGCTTGAAGCGCCTGATTCTGAACCCCGACCGCCCGGTCCAGATCGTGGTGGCCGGCAAGGCCCATCCCAAGGATCACCCGGGCCGCGAAATGATCCGCCAGATCGTTCAGCTTTCTCGCGATCCCGAGCTTTCCAAACGTGTGGTCTTCATCGAAGACTACGACATGCACGTGGCCCGCGAGCTGGTCCAGGCATGCGACCTGTGGCTCAATACGCCCCGCCGCGGCGAGGAGGCCTGCGGCACCAGCGGCATGAAGGCCGGCATCAACGGCGTGCTGAACTTCAGCGTGCTGGACGGCTGGTTCGACGAGGCCTATGAACTCTCCGGGGGATGGGCCATCGGAGACCGCATCCCCTACTCGGAAGACCAGGACGAGGCGCACGCCACCGCCATTTACTCGCTGCTCGAGAACGAGATCGTCCCCGCCTTTTTCGACCGGGATCAGGGCGTGCCTCGGGAATGGGTCAAGCGAATGAAGCGTTCCATCATGTGCCTGAGCCCACTGTTCAACTGCCAGCGCATGGTGGACGAGTACATGTCCCAGCTCTACCGCCCCGCGCACACGGCCTTCCTGGAGATGAAAGCCGACGGATTCCGCAAGGCGCGGCAGCAGGCGGAGTGGAACCGGCGGGTCCAGGCAGTCTGGAGCCAGGTCCGCTTCATTGAAGTCTCCTCGCCCGTTAACGGTCCTCTGTTGAGCGGACGGCCCTTGCCTGTGCGAGCGGTGGTGGACCTGGCAGGGCTGAAGCCCGAAGACGTGCGCGTCGAAGTGGTGATTGGACGGGTGGGTCCTCAGGGCCAGCTTGAGCAGACAGAAGTAGCCCTGTTGCCGCCAGTCGAGCAGCGAGGCACGGTGGCGGTGTTTGAGACGCAGGTGGTGCCCCAGCAAACGGGGCGGATCGGGTACGCGGTGAGGATTTCCCCGAATCACTACGGCGATCCTCTGACCCGCCCCTCGCACTCTTTGCTGAAGTGGGCTCCGGCGGGGGCCTGAGCGCCGGTCAGTCACAGACCTTGGCCGGTGAGGGAGACCCCAAAAGAAGGGGTCGGAGCTGTCGAAAGTGCTGGATTTCCGACCGCGTTTCGTGGTAGATAGTAATTTGAAAGCTCGGCGGGCCAGAACCCAGTGATGACCGAGCTTTGAGGCTTCCCGCGGACACTCCCAAAATCCCAACCTTGACCGTCGCGGGCGAACTACCCCAACGGCCAAAGCGGATCCAAGAGCGTACCGCCCGAAGCCCAAGCCCCGCCGAACCAGCCAACACACAGGAGTCGTGATCCGCCATGGAAAGCGACCGCAAGTATCGCCAGCGTGGCTACATGGAATACGACCGGGAATCTTACGATTCCGGTCGCAAACGGGAAGAAGGACGGCGCACGGGCCCAAAGCCCCCGATTGACGTCACGGGCCCCCGACTGCCCCGCCTCGTCCAGACCGTGACCGCCACGCGCTGTTACAATTGCGCGTTCGCCTTGCCGCCGGGCACGGACTTCAACGGCAACTGCCCGAAGTGTGGAGTGGCCCTGCATTGCTGCAAGCAGTGCGCCTATTTCGAGCCTTCCACGCGCTTCCAGTGCCTGAAGCCCATCCCCGAGCGGATCGCGGCCAAGGACAAGGCCAACAACTGCGAGTGGTTTTCGCCCCGGGTGACCGTCGCCCGTGAAGCCAGTAGCGTCACCTCGCCGCTGGCGGGCGGAGGACCGCGCACGCCGGCCGACGCCAGGTTGGCCTTTGACAGCCTGTTCAAGAAATAGCCGGCGAGTTCGCGGCCTTGCAGTCACTGGGGAGCTTGCCAGGTCAACTCTATGCGCGTTGCCGAACTGTACGCCCCTCGCCTTTTTCGCATCGTGGAGCAGCCCATTCCCGAACCCGGCCCGGGTGAAGTCCTGGCGCGCGTGCTTGCCGTGGGCGTCTGCGGCTCGGACCGGCACTATTTCCAAGGCGGCATTGGCGATACCCCGACCGAGTACCCGATGGTCCTCGGGCACGAACCGGTCGGCGAGGTCGTGCGAACCGGACCCGGAGTGAGCGGCTGGAGGCCGGGGGACCGCGTCGCGCTGGAGCCCGCCATCTACTGCTACCGCTGCGAGTTCTGCCTTCGCGGGCTGCACAACGTCTGCGCTAACATCCGCTTCATGAGCATGCCCGGCGATCCGGGCTTCCTGCGCGACTACGTCGTCGTGCCAGCCGAGAACCTGCTGCCGCTGCCGGAAGGACTCAGCCCGGAGCAAGGCACTTTGTTCGAACCCCTCGCCGTGGTCCTCCATTCCATGCAGTTCGCTGCTTTGCGTCCCGGCGACCGCGTGGCCGTCTTCGGCACCGGTCCCATCGGGCTGCTGACCATCGCGGTCCTCAAGCTGTGCGGGGCGGCTCGCGTTTGGGCGGTGGAACCGGTAGCGGAGCGGCGCGAGCTGGCGCGCAAAGTCGGCGCAGATGCGGTGTTCGATCCCGCCAGCACGGACCCCGTTCGCGAAATCCTGCGCGAGACGGGCGGGCGCGGCGTGGACGTGGCGATTGATTGCGCCGTGGAAGGACCCACCTTGAATCAATGCCTTGCCGTGGCGCGCAACGCCGGTCGCGTCGTCATTACGGGGATCCCCACCGCGACGCAAGTCTCGCTGGACTTCCACGTGATGCGTCGCAAGGAACTTGCGCTGCTCAACGTGCGCCGGTCCAACCATGAGTCGAAGACGGCGCTGGAGCTGCTACGCGACCGACCGAATCTGTTCGCTCCCATCGTCACGCACGTGCTGCCGCTGGAAGAGGTCCAGCGCGGCTTCGAAATGGTGGACCGTTACTCGGACGGCGTCGGCAAGCTGGTCTTCCGCCTCGCCTGAGACTCGCCGCCCGGCTCAGCCCAAGCCCAGCAGGCGCACCGCGTTGTCGTGGTAAATCTTGCGCAGGATGCTGTCCGGCAGGCCCAATCCGTAAATCTTCCAGCGACCCTGGGGCGGGATGCGCGCCGGCGCGTAATCGAAATATTCGTCCTCGGTTTCCAGAAACCGGTAGTAGATCTCGTACAGCTGGTCGCAAAAGATCTGCTGGGGGTATTCGTCGCCGTGGGGCACGGCGTCGGTCCCGAATAGAATGCGGTCCTGATATTTCTCGAAGAAGCGGCGCGCGGTGCGCGGCTGGCGTCCGAGCTCGCCGATGCGCGCCCCGAAATCAACCCACATGTTGGGATAACGGTCCATCCACTCCGACACCGTACCGAGGTCCTCAGCGACGGCCATGTGCAGGCAGACGAACTGAGTTTTGGGATGGCGTGCCATGACCCGGTTGCGCGCCTCGTGCAGCTCGCGGCTAGACGGGAAGTCCTTTCCATAGAACGACCAGTCCGGGTGCGCGTGCAGCTCCTCCCAGCGCTCGTTGAAGCGGTCAATCGGCAGGAAGAAGGCCTCGGGATCCGAGGTATGAATCGCCACCGGCATCTTCAGGGCGCCGGCAACCTCCCACATCGGGTCGAATCGCCTGTCGTCCACTTTGATCAGCGGTCCCGTGGTGACGTTCTCCCTCAGGTACAAGCCCAATGTCTTCAGCACCTTCAGTCCGCGAGCTCCCGCGCGATGGGCGCGCTCGATCTCATCCGCCTGAAGCTTGGGGTAGTTCGGATCGGCGACCTTGTTCCACCAGGGCTCCGTGAACACCAGGAACTTGTCAGGATACGGCTTGTGCCATACGCGCAGCACTTCTTCCAGCACGGGACCGCGGCCGCCCGTCAGATTCACCATCATGCGGATGTTCTTGCGCTGCATCACGGGCAGGATCTCTCCCGGCCTGGCCGGAAATTCCGGCCCCCCTTCCTTGCCCGGCCCAGGCGACCAGGACAGGTGCGTGTGGAAGTCAATCACCGGAAACTTTGGCCGCTCGACGCGGGTTTCCTTGACCCGCAGCATGCTGCGCGGCTCGAAGTCGCTCAATCGCAAGTCCGTCTCCCTGACGCCCTTGACCCGTTCCTGGGAACTGAACTGGGCGCGCAGACCGGTCGCCGCCGCCAGTCCCAACCATGTCCTGCGTTTCATCGTTTGGCCTCCTTCCAATTGGAAACTCGCTCCGCCGCACGCGCTTTCAGGCGCGCCAGCTCGGCGGAAGGCTTCGAAGGCTCGGTAGGGATCTCGACCACCGCCGCGGCGGCCTTGCGCCACCACGCAAGCGCCTCCTCCATCTTGCCTGCGGCTTCGAACTGCTCCGCCGCCGCAACCCATTCCCGGATGGTCTCATCCACCGGCGGCCTGCCCACGCCCAGGTTGCGCGGGTACTCGGCCGCACGCAACCAGGCGCGGGCCGCCTCCTCTTGCCGACCGGCCTTCGCCAGCTCCGCCGCGCGTCCACGCCATGCCCTGCGGTAAAGCGCGAGCGCCGAGGTTTCCCCCTCGCCCGTCACGAAATGGGTCTTTTCGAGCAGAGGAATCGCATCCGTGAATCGCCCCGCGTCAATATAGGCCGCAGCCAGCGCCTGCACGACCACGGACCGGGCGCGCACCTCGGCCGGGGCGGATTCGAGGAGCTCGATCCGACGCTGCGTATCCTTCATCTGGGCAAGCACGCCGCTCAACTCCACGTAGAGGCGATGTTCCGCGGGCCACAGTTTGATGGCTCGCTGGTAGCAGGCTACCGCTTCGGCCCGCGTCTCCTCGCGCCTGACCAGCGCCTGCCCCAGGTTTCGATGCGCCAGCGCATTGGAAGGATCGAGTCGCACGGCGTCGCGCCACCGCGCGATGGCTTCCTCGATGCGGTAGTTGGCCGCCAATGCGTTGCCCAGATAATACGCCGCCCTGCCATCGCGTGGATTGGCTTTCCAGGCGGCCTGCAAAACGGCAATTTCCTCCGGGCGGTGCGGGAAAACGAAAGCGGGATCACCCTTGGCGCCCAGATCATAGCGGCCCGCGGCGTAGGCCAGCATGGGGTGATCGCGGTGGCGCTTCAACCCCTCTTCGAGGACTTCGCCCGCCTCCTGCTTGCGTCCGCAGGCCAGATAGTCGAAGGCCAGCTCGAGTACGGAATCGGGTTCGCGGGCCAGCAACCGCCAGAGCTCGCGCTCCACGCGCTCTGCCTGTTCCCGCGCGCCCGCCGCGCGCAAGATGCGGGCGTGCTCGCTGAGGGCCAGATAATCGAGAGGAGCCTCCGCTACCACGGCCTCGATGCGAGTGCGCGCTTCCTCCAATCGCCCGCCAAGGCGCAGAGCCAGGGCCAGCACGGTGCGTGCTTTCACGTCGCGCGGGTCCAGCAGTGCGGCCTGCTCGAGATGGCGCACCGCTTCCTCGGTCCGGCCGGCTTCCAGAGCGATCTCGCCAAGGACGTAACGCGCCACGGACTCGCGGTGCCCCGTGCGCACGCACCACCACAGTTCGTGCTCGGCTTCCCAAGGGCGTCCTTGCGCCCGCCGCACCAAACCCAGGTAGTAATGCGCGTCGCCAGCCTCGGGATTCCGACGCAGGGCGAGCTCGAGGTGACGGGCCGCCTTGTCGTACTCGCCGGTGCGGTAGTAGCTCAGCCCGAGCGCGATGTGAGCTGGAGCAAAACCGGGGTCGCGTTGCAGCGCGCGCTCATAAGCGGCGCGAGCCACGAGCACGCGATCTTCCTTGTCGGCCTCCATGCCGTCCAGCCAGGCCCACTCGGCGCTGTTTTCCGCAGCAGGATCCTTTTCGGGAGGCTGGGCCGGCTGAAAGTGAGGGTTGCCGTCGAGAGGCGTATCGCTCGCATAGCGGAGGATCTCGCGCCCGCCGGCCAGCAAGCGAACTGTGACGCGCTCCACCCCGGGCAGATCCACCTCCGTTCGATACGGCGTAGCCGGATCAAGCGATACGCGCCGCACCACAGCCGGCTTGCCCGCCGCCTCCACGCGCAGCTCGACATCCGGATAGCGCCGGTTCACGTTGAGAGCGATCGTCCAGCGACTGCCCTCGCGAGCCAGCCTGAGCGCCGCCTCACGATTGGCTTCCGTAAACGGGCCGCCCAGCTTGTTCACCGGATACCAGTACAGTGTGAAGCGTTCTACGCGGTGCGGCGCCATCCACTCGTGCCTCATCTGCGTTTCATAGCGGCCAGACTGGAACTCGACGTACTGGCCGTCCGCGTCGGTCAGTTTTTCGATCCAGATGGCGCCGCTGTCCGCCGTCCCCCACGTCCAGGTCTTCTTGCCGGGCACGTCGCGGTGATCGGCCACGTGCACGATGCCCCAGTCCGACTTCTCGTAGTAGACGCCCATGAAGTCCCGCAGAGACTGCCGGGCGAACAACGAGAGCGCGTTGGGCACTTCGCGGTACAGGCTCAAATCCACGCCGCGGTGAACCGGGAACGAGAAGACGGGCCAGAACACGTGCGGGTAGGCCTCGCGCATGGGATAGACGAAGCGCATGTCGTCGGTGGCGGGCGCCGCCGCCGTCGCCCAGAACCAGTAGCGCCCCGGGACCTCGCGGCGGTTGTTCAGCAACACGCGGGTCTCGACCCGCTTGACGCCTGGCGGCAAACAGATCGCCACCACCCACTGCATCCGCTGGATGCGCTCGGTGTCGCCCACGACGGCGCAGGCAGTACCATCGGGCTCCGTGCGCAGGGTGTAGTCCACGGGCGAGACGGTGGTCACGGTGTGGCCGTCGGGGAAGTTCCACTCGACACCGCCGGAAGTCCATGCGCCGCGCAGCCCGACCAAACCGTATTTGACGACGTGGTTCGTGTAGAGCACGTCGCGCCCGGCGGTTTTGTCGTAGATGGCGTAGAGCTTGCCGCCCAATTCAGGCAGCACGGTGACCTTCAGGAACTCGTTTTCCACGTAAAGGGCGCGGTAGGTTTTTTCGATGCGGCGGTTGGTGATGGCGTCCAGGCGCGTGTACGGGTAGATGGGCCGGCGGGTGGCGTAGGGGAAGTGCGGCAACGGATCGTCCGGACCCAGCTCGTAGGTGGGAATTCGCAGCGGCTCTTCCCAGGCGCGCGGGGCCTGCGCGAAGCTGGCTACCGCAATCAAGGACACGAGACCTGTGCGCAGGTTCATACGCGCCGATCTTAGCAGGAATGGTATACGAACGGTGCAGCCGGGATCTTCAGTGGGATCTTCAGGCGGGGATCATGGAGCGGGAGACGGGACTCGAACCCGCGACATCGACCTTGGCAAGGTCGCACTCTACCACCTGAGTTACTCCCGCATCCGATCATTATTTTGCACCGTCCGCACCCCGTTTGTCAATCCCCACCCCGACCCTCGCAGCTCGCCGGACCCGGCGCGGCGAGGGCGTGCTATCGTGATGAGTTGTGTCGTCCTCGCCGCTGAACGTCCGCCTGGAGCGATACGAGGGGCCGCTCGATCTGCTGCTTGACTTGATCCGCAAGCAGCAGATTGACATCTGGGACATCCCCATCGCGAAGATCACCCAGCAATACCTCGACTACCTCCAGCAGGCGGCTGAGCTGGACATCGAGCTGGGCGCCGAGTTCATTCTCATGGCCGCCACCCTCATCCACATCAAGTCCCGCATGCTCCTGCCCCGCGACCCGGCCCTCGCCCAGATGGAAGGCGAGCCCGAGGATCCGCGTCACGAGCTCGTTCAACGCTTGCTCGAGCACGAACGGTTCAAGAACGCCGCTGAAATGCTCCAGCAAAAGCGTCTGATCGAGGAAAATATCTGGTCGAACCCCAGGGTCCGGGAATTCCTCGATGGCGACGATCCCGGCCTGGCCGTGACGGTCTACGATCTGGTCGCCGCCTTCCAGGCGGTGCTGGAACGTTCGCGCAACAAGCCCAGCTTCCAGCTCAACCACGAGCCGGTCACGCTGGCCGACATGATCGAGTTCCTGAAGGTGGAGCTGCTCAACCGGCCGCCAAACGAGTCCGTCGCGGCCCGCGAACTCTTCGAACGCCAGCGCAGCCTGCGCGCCATGATCTGCCTCTTCTTGGCCATCCTGGAGCTGGTTCGCCTGCAAGCCATCGCTCTGGTGCAGAAGGAGACGTTCGGCGAAATCGCCATCCGGCGATCCAAGCGGTTCGAGGAGGTTCTGACCTCTTCGCCCCCGCCTGAGCTGGAGAAGGAATATAGCTGAAGGTTCGCCCAAATCCGCTCAGGGAACGACCTTCCGGAGTCAAGATGGAGGAAACGCAAGTCAGGGAGCCATCCGCAGACGAACAATCGGCTGCCACGGAAGCAGCGGCCGGCGAGACTCCCGTCGCCCAGCTGGAACTGGACGTCGCGGCTCGCCCGCCGGCCGACGAGACGGCGCTGAAGGCCGTCATCGAAGCGATCGTGTACGTCACCGAGGAGCCGGCCACCCCGGCGCAGATCGCTGCTGCCCTGGGGCAACCCGAGCAGCAGGTGCGTCGCGTGCTGGCCCAACTGGTGGAGGAGTACTCCCGGCCCGAGCGCGGCATCATGATCCGCGAGGTGGCGGGCGGCTATCAGATGACGACCAAACCCGAGCACCACGAGGCCATCCGCGCTTTCGTCAAGCGCCTGAAGCCTCCGCTGAAGCTCTCCATGGCCGCCCTGGAAACGCTCGCCGTGATCGCCTACAAGCAACCCATTACCGCGCCTGAGATCCAAGCCATCCGAGGCGTCAGCGGCGTGAGCGCCCTCAAGACGCTGCTCGAACGCAAGCTGATCACCACCGCGGGACGCAAGAACGTCGTGGGCCGGCCCATCCTGTACAAGACCACGCGCGAGTTCCTGGTCCAGTTCGGCCTCAAGGATTTGAGCGAGCTGCCCACGCTCAAGGAATTCGAAGAGCTGCGCCGGCTGGCCCTCAGCGACGGCGAACCCGCAGCGCCGCCGGACGCTCCCGCTGCCGGCGAAAATCAGGAATGAGGAATGCGCTGCCATGGCCCTCGAACGCCTGCAAAAAATCCTGGCGCACGCAGGCATCACGAGCCGGCGCAAAGCTGAGCAACTGATCCTCGCCGGGCGCGTTACGGTCAACGGGCAGGTGGTCACCGAGTTGGGCGCCAAGGCCGACCCCGAACGCGACAAGATCAAAGTGGACGGGCGTCCGGTTAGACTGCCCAAAGGGCACCTCTATCTGGCGCTCTACAAGCCCCGCAATTGCGTCACCACGCTCTTCGATCCCCAAGGACGCCGCAATCTTTCTGACCTGCTCAAGGGTCTCCCCGCGCGCGTTTACCCGATCGGTCGCCTCGATTACCACAGCGAGGGCCTGTTGCTGCTGACCAATGACGGCGACTTCGCCAGCGCCGTCCTCAAAGCCTCCCGCCGCATCCCAAAAACCTACCTCGTGAAAGTCAACGGCATGCTTACGCCCGAGCAGGAACAGAAATTCCGTGAGGGCGTGCCGCTTTTCGGTCGTCGCACGCCGCCCGCCCAGATTCGTTTGCTCGAGCGCGCGGCCAACCCCTGGTACGAGGTCACCATCCAGGAAACGCGAAAGGATCAACTGCGGCTGATGTTCAAGCACTTCGGCCGGCTGGTCGAGAAAGTTCGGCGGATCAAAATCGGTCCGGTGGAGTTGGGCAAGCTTCAGCCCGGGGAATTCCGCCCGCTCAAACCCTCCGAGGTGGCGGCCCTGCGCAAACTCGTGGAATCCGGCGACAATACCGGGCGGAAACCAAGTCCCGCCCAACCCGCTGTTGACAGCCATGGCAAGCATCGCTGAGATCCTCAGACAAGCCCGAACGATTGCGGTTGTGGGTCTTTCCGGCAAACCGTGGCGCCCGAGCTACGGCGTCGCCGAGTACCTGCAAAGGGCGGGTTACCGGATCATTCCCGTCAACCCGAACGAAAGCGAGGTCCTGGGCGAGAAAGCCTATCCCAGCCTGGAAGCCATTCCCGAACGCGTGGACATTGTGAACGTCTTCCGCCGGTCCGAATTCGTGCCCGAAATTGTCGAAGCGGCGATCCGTATCGGCGCCCGCGTGGTCTGGCTCCAGGAGGGCGTGCGTCACGACGAGGCCGCGGAAAAAGCGCGCCAGGCCGGTCTCGACGTGATCCAGGACCGTTGCATTCTCAAGGAGCACCGCCGGCTGCTGAGCTGAGCCGCGGCCCTCGCGCACTTCAGTGCCGGAAGTGCCGGATGCCCGTGAACACCATCGCCAGGCCCAGCCGGTTGGCAGCCGCGATTACTTCCTCGTCGCGCACGGAACCGCCGGGCTGGATCACCGCCGTCACTCCGTGGCGCGCGGCTTCTTCCACGCCATCCGGGAAGGGGAAGAACGCGTCCGAGGCCAGTACCGTCCCCTCAAGCGGCAACACGGCTTTCATGGCGCCGATCTTCACCGAATCCACGCGGCTCATCTGGCCCGCGCCCACCCCAACCACCTGGCCGGCGCGTGCGTAAACGATCGCATTGGACTTGACGTGCTTGACGACCTTCCAGGCGAACTCCAGCGCCTCCCACTCCGCCTGGGATGGCGCCCGCTCGGTGACCACGCGCGCCCGGGCGCGGTCCAGCGTGGCGTCGTCCGGCGTTTGCAGCAGCCAACCGCCGCTGATGGTGCGGAGCACGGGCTCAGGGCGCCAGCCGAAATCCACCTTGACGACGCGCAGATTCTTTTTGGCCGCCAGAATGGCGCGTGCGCCCGGGCTGACGTCCGGCGCAACAATTGCTTCGATAAATGTTTTTACGATCTCTTGCGCCGTCTCCTCGTCCACCGGGCGGTTGAAACCGAGCACGCCGCCGAACGCCGACACCGGATCGCACTCGTAGGCTTTGCGATAGGCTTCCGCCAGTGTTTCCTGCTCGGCGCACCCGCAGGGATTGGTGTGCTTGATGATGGCCGCCGCGGGCCGCGTGAACTCTCGCACGAGCTGGAACGCGGCGTCCAAGTCTACCAGATTGTTGTAGGAAAGCTCCTTGCCCTGAAGCTGTTCACCTCCCGCCACACCCGTGTGGGCCGTTCCATACAGCGCCGCCACCTGATGGGGATTTTCCCCGTAGCGCAGCCTCATGCGGCAGGGCGCCCGGACATCGAGCACGTCCGGGATCGCCTCTTCTCGATCGCGGAACTGGCCGTCCTGGTACTCCAGCCTGGCCAGGCGCGCGCTGATCGCCCGGTCGTAATCGGCCGTGCGCTGGAACGCTTCCACCGCCAGCCGCCAGCAAGTGGCGCGCGAGACCTCGCCGCCGCTGGCCCGCATCTCCTCGAGCACGCCCGCGTACTGCCGCGGCGAGCTCAGCACGGCCACGTCCTGCCAGTTCTTGGCTGCGGCGCGAATCAACGTCGGCCCGCCAATGTCAATCTGCTCGATCAGATCTTCCACGGCAATGCCCGGCTGCGCGGCCGCCTGCTCGAAGGCGTACAGGTTGACCACCACCATGTCAAAGGCCGGAATGCCGTGCTCCTGGAGGGCGCGCAAGTGATCGGGCTTGCTGCGGATGGCCAGGATGCCGCCGGCGATCCTGGGATGGATGGTTTTGACGCGACCGTCGAGCATTTCCGGAAAGCCCGTGATCTCCGCCACGTCGCGCACGGTGAGACCCGCCTCCCGCAACAACCGCGCGGTCCCTCCCGTGGAGACGATTTCCACGCCGAACTCAGCCAGGCCCCGCGCGAAGTCGGTCAATCCGGACTTGTCCGTGACACTGATGAGGGCACGTTGGATCCTGGGCATGGCTTTTCATTCTCCCACAGCCGAGCCAGTCCCCTAAAATGGCCTTCATGGCGCATCGAGTCACGTTGATTCCGGGCGACGGCATCGGCCCTGAGGTCTGCGAGGCCGCCGTCATGGCCGTGATGGCCACGGGAGTGAAAATCGAATGGGAGCGCGTCGAGCTCAGCGCGCGCATCATCGAGCAGACCCGGCAGGAGTTACCGGAATGGGTGGTCGAGTCGCTGCAACGGACCCGTGTAGGGCTGAAAGGGCCGGTCACGACGCCGGTCGGCGAAGGCTACCAGAGCGTCAACGTCGCCCTGCGCAAGCGGCTCGATCTCTATGTGAACTTCCGACCCGTGCGCAGCCTCCCCGGCGTGCGCACCCGCTACGCAGACACCTTCATTGATCTGGTCATCTTCCGGGAGAACACCGAAGATCTCTACGCCGGTCTGGAACACGAAGTGGTCAAGGACGTGGTGACGAGCCTGAAGGTCATCACCCGCGCGGCGTCCCTGCGCATCGCGCGATACGCCTTCGACTGGGCGCAACGGGCGGGCCGCAAGCGCATCCACGCTGTCCACAAGGCCAATATCATGAAGCTGGGCGACGGGCTGTTCTTGCGCTGCTGCCGGGAGGTCGCCCGGGAATATCCCCAGATCGAGTACAAGGAGCTCATCGTGGACAACGCGGCCATGCAGATGGTGTTGCGGCCTGAGACCTTCGATGTTCTCGTGATGCCCAATCTTTACGGCGACATTGTTTCCGATCTGGCCGCGGGGCTGGTGGGAGGGCTGGGCCTGGTGCCCGGCGCCAATCTGGGGGATCAATGCGCGGTTTTCGAAGCCGTCCACGGCTCAGCCCCGGACATAGCGGGCCGCGGCATCGCCAATCCCACGGCGCTGATGCTCTCCTCAGTGCTGATGCTCGATTACCTGGGCGAACGCGATGCCGCGCGTCGCTTGCGCTACGCCATCGAGCGCACCTATGCGGCGGGCGAATACCTGACGCCGGACGTCGGGGGCAGCGCCACGACAGCGCAATTCACCGATGCCGTGATCCGAAATCTGGAGAAGGCTCCGCAAGAGCTGAGGGGCTGAGTGGTGCCGGCGGCTGGATTCGAACCAGCGACCTTGGGATTATGAGACCCACGCTCTAACCAGCTGAGCTACACCGGCAAACCGAGGCTTCTAATTATTAGGTTAGAGACGCCGGCGCCTCGTGTCAACGCCCTCGCCCGCCCCGACGCTCGCTCTCAACCTTCCACGGACCCATCCACGCCGTGACGTTCCGCGACCCCTTGCTGGCCCACCTGGCCGCCTGCAGCGTCATGCTCGGCGAGCTCACCACGCAAACGGATAACGGTGGCGAGTTTGGCGGCAGCGGGAATCGGCGACGCGCGGCTCGTCCCTGTTCGAGGCTAGAGTTGCTCGTTCTGACGCGCTGGGGCTATGACACAAAATCCAGAGAACCCGTGTCATGCGGACGAGGCTCAGTCCGTGCGGTCTCCAGGTATTCCTCGATGCGGCGAACGATCTCAGGGTGGTCACTTGAGACGTCGCGCGTTTCGCCTATGTCAGTTTCGAGGTGATACAGCGCCAGGGCGCTCCCAGGCCGGTTACGCAAGGCCTTCCAGGGCCCCATCCGAACCGCCTGAGGGAGCACGTCGGGGCGGAACCTGCCGGTCTTGCTGACCCACACTGGAGCCTCCCAGTAAAGGAACTCCCGCTTGGCCAACTTGGATGGGCCTTCACCGAGCAACGACGGGGCTACCGAAATTCCGTCCAGCCGCGAAGGCGGCTTCACTCCGGCCAGCTCTGCCAGCGTGGGCAGCACATCCCAGAAAGCCCAAGGTGTGGAATCCGTCCTCCCTGCGGGGACGCGGCCCGGTCCCCAGACAATCATGGGCACCCTGATCCCACCCTCATAAAGCTGCCCCTTTTCCCCTCTCAACTTGCCGTTACTCCGGAAAAAGTCAAATCCCTTCTCCGCTCCCGACGGCGCGCCATTGTCGCTGGTTACGAACACGAATGTATCCTTCTCGAGGCCGAAGCGTCGCAACAGTGCGACAATCTGCCCTATGTAATGATCCGCCAGCGTCACCATGGCCGCGTAGACCTTGTAGGATTCCGGCCAAGGTTTGTCCCGGTAGATCCCTACATCAGGGATCTCATAGCGCGCATGCGGCAGCGTATAGCAGGCGTAAAGAAAGAACGGCTCGGAACGGTGCTTCTCGATAAACTCGAAGGACCGCTGGGCTATCAGTTCGGCGCTGTATTGGCCGCGTCTGCCATTGGCATTACCCGGGAGAACGAACTTCTTTTCGTTGTCCCACAGGAACTCCGGGTAATAAGAATGAGCGTGCCTCTGATGAAGGTAGCCGAAAAACTCGTCGAAACCGTGCTTGCTGGGCACGCCGGTAGACCCGGCATCGCCGAGCCCCCACTTGCCAAAGCCGCCGGTGACATAGCCAGCCTTCTTCAAAACGTCGGCCAGCGTTACGTCTCCCGGCAGAAGCGGCACGGTCCCTGCATTGGCCCGAATCGGAGTATGTCCCGTGTGCAGCCCTGTCATGAGGCAGCTACGCGAAGGAGCGCACACGGCGCCTCCTGCGTAAACGTCCGTGAAGCGCATACCTTCCGAGGCGAGACGATCCACGTTCGGCGTCTCAATGTGTTTCTGGCCATAACAGCCGAAATCCCCGTAGCCCAAGTCATCCAGCAGCACGAAGACAAAGTTGGGTTTCCGCCGCGCCGGAGCGAGTCCCAACGAGCCCGCGGCAGCGCTGAGAAACTGCCGTCGGGTTAGTGTTGTGTCCGTGGCCGTTTTAGTTTCGCGTTCCGCCATCTTGCTCCCTCCCAAGGCGATAAAAACTCCAGACGTTCCGGCTTCCGGGAATGGCCGCATACCGCCCGCCAATCTGGCCCGGTACCAGACAAAGTGTACTTCACAGTTGTCCATGCTCCAGCCAGGCCGCCATTTCACTAAAAACCAACTTCGAACCAAATTGGATCCGCCCCGGGTGGTCGGCAGCCGTAATCCGGCCCGCAGCGGGAGTCCCGACCGCCCAACAACCGGGAAGCCGGTCCCGTGCGCGCCCAGCGTCGGCCACGCCCAGCCGGAAGTTCCCAAACGAAGCTGGTTACCCAGGCAACTCGCCGGTCCAGGCTGGAGCTGCCACGGTCCCGCCAGAGCTCGTATGGCGACGCCCGACCCGAGCCCCCTTCAAACAGGGCTTCGTCCGCGTATTCTATAGCATGGGACCACCTAAAAGAGCTCAACAGCGTCAGACCCCGGCTGTAGCGTTTCTCCACCTTGACCGTCAAAGAATTGTAGTTCGAGCTGAGGCTGTTTTGAAGAAGGGAAACATTGGTAAAGCGCGGCCGGATCCGCCGGTCCTGCCACCGGATCGTGGGATGAGGCGTCTGGGGCTGGTTGATGTTGAGTTCCGTCAGTAAGTGGGAGCGGGACTGACCATTGTAGCCGATGGTCAAAAGAGCATCCCATGCCAGCTCACGCTGGAAGTTTCCTGCCCAGGCACATCCTGATCCACCCCGGCTGAGGCTGTTACCGCGCAAATGTGGAAGCAATTCCAGCGCAAGCTACAAACCCAAACGGCGCCCCCAGCCCGCCCTTGGCACGCCGGGGCCGAGAAACTCAGGTGGCCGGCCTTCGGGCTGCCCCGCTACCAATTCACCGCCCGCATCGTACCCGAAGGCGGCATCTGGCTGGCCTTCTCCGCCGTCAACGACTCCACCTACGCCTTGCTGTTCGGCGATCGCTTGCTGGC